>ERZ827043.1484-NODE-1484-length-23764-cov-2.674427_pt1 | contig 23764 bp, 15 predicted proteins | sample MGYA00519923_ERZ827043 | MGnify/ENA primary metagenome ERZ827043 (study PRJEB31778, sample SAMEA3449251) | human gut metagenome | biome: human gut; feature: human-associated habitat; material: faeces | place: United Kingdom | collected 2010/2012 ... | reverse complement strand
ACTTTTTCTTGCGGGCATAGGGGGTATTGGTCAGCGGGATATTATATCTCCATTCGCCGTCGTAGGCGTGATATGCCGCGGCAATGGCCGGGGAAGTCGGGATGGAGACGATCTCGCCAACGCCCTTGGCGCCGATTGCCACACCGTTGAAACGGTTGCCCATTCGCGCGCGGTTCAACAATTCGACCCCAATGCCTCATTCATCCTGGATATTGGCGGTCAAGACATGAAGGCAATCTGGATCGACAACGGCGTTATCACCAATGTTGTAGTAAACGAGGCATGCTCTTCTGGCTGCGGATCGTTCCTCGAAAGCTTCGCGTCCACGTTGAGCATCCCCACCAAAAGCATTGCCAGCGCTGCCTTCGAGTCAAACGCACCCGCCGATCTGGGAAGCCGTTGCACGGTGTTCATGAACAGCAGCATCGTAACCGAGCAGAAGAACGGCAAGAACCCAAACGATATCATGGCGGGTCTGTGCCGCTCTATCATCGAAAACGTATTCACCAAGGTAATTCGTGTTTCCAACCTAGAAAAGCTCGGCGACCACATCGTGGTCCAAGGTGGCACGTTCCTGAACGACGCAGTACTGCGCGCATTCGAACAATACGTTGGCCAAGAAGTAACTCGAGCGCCCTATCCTGGCCTTATGGGAGCTATAGGCGTAGCACTTATCGCCCGCGAAAGCGAGCAAGCAAACCGCACCTCTACCTTTATCGGCTGGGATGCCCTGGAATCTTTTAGCTATTCGCAGGAAACGAATCTGATCTGCCCGTTCTGCTCAAACCGCTGCAACCGCACACGCATCACGTTTTCCAATGGCACTTCATGGATTACCGGCAATCGCTGCACTAAGGGCGAAATCGTAGGCGAACTTTCCGACACAAAAGTACGTGAGCAAATACGTGAAGCAAACCAGACCATGGAAAACGTGCCGAACCTGTACAACGAACGAGAGCAATTGCTATTCAAAGATTGGCCCTGTACTCCCGTTATGCCTTCCCAAGGAATAACCTTGGGCATTCCGCGCGTACTGTTCTTCTGGGATAGCATGCCTTTCTGGAAAACGCTGCTGCAAGCGCTAGGCTTTACCGTAAAGCTCTCCCATAAATCAACACGCGCCATCTACGAAAACGGCCTTTCTGCCGTCACGTCCGACACCGTATGCTTCCCCGCGAAACTGGTTCATGGCCACCTTCGCGATCTGCACAAACAGGGCGTCGACCGCATTTTCATGCCAATCGTTACCACGGTACCCTCTGAAAACACCTCGAAGGACAGCCAGTCAATGTGCGCCGTGGTTAAGGGATACGCCCTGGTGGTGCAGAATTCCGACAACCCCAACCGTCGTTGGGATATCCCCTTCGATAACCCGATGTTCCATTGGTTCACAGAAGAGGACTGTACCAACCAGCTGGTGAAGTACTTCAAGGAAACCTTCCAAATTCCCGAGAAAGCAACGTTAGCCGCCCTTGAACAGGCGCGTAACGCGCAGGCATCATTCAGCGCTGCCCTTCAGCAGCGCGGCGCCGAAGTGCTGGCCCATGCCCGCAACGAAGGCACCTACGCTGTGGTGCTGGCAGGACGTCCCTACCATAACGACGACTTGGTCAACCACGAACTGCCAACGTTGTTTACCGAGCACGGCATTCCCGTCATCACCGCCGATTCTGTTCCAGGCGCCACGCAAGTACCGCTCCAGAACAGCCTGATCGACATTGCGAACAACTTCCACGCACGCATGCTTTCAACGGCAACCCTGGCAGCACAAAGCCCCAACATGGAATATGTGCAGATAGTAAGCTTCGGTTGCGGCCACGATGCGTATCTTTCCGACGAGATTATCCGTCTGATGAAAGAGATCAGCGACAAAACACCACTGGTGCTCAAGGTGGACGAAAGCGACATTCGCGGACCCTTAGGTATCCGCGTTCGCTCGTTTATCGAAACGGTCAACGAGCGTCGCGAAAAAGAAAAAGCAGCAACACCTGATCAGACAGCCTATGCTATCGATGCAAATCGACAGGGAAGCTTGAATGCCTCTTGCTGCGGCAGCACACAGAGCTGCGAACCTTCGCAATGCGCAGCCTGCACAGCCGCATTCGAACGCAAAATCGACGAGGCCCTAGCTCGCGCCACAGGAGAAAAGCTCGCCGATCCCTATCCGCAGAAATTCACCAAGGAAGACGCTGCCACCAAAACGGTATTGGTTCCCAATACCTCGCACGCTTTTAGCCAACTTATGGCAGCGGCGTTTGCCAATCAGGGTCTGAACACCGTTTCTCTTCCTATTGGCCGTGAACGCGCAATTTACCTGGGGAAACGCTATGTCCATAACGACATCTGCTTTCCTGCTCAAATTGTGATCGGCGAAGCGCTGGCGGCACTTGAATCGGGCAAATACGACCCCGACAAGGTTGCCATTGCCACCGGCAAGTACATCGGTGACTGCCGTCTTACTCACTACGCTGCGCTACTGCGTAAAGCGCTCGACGATGCAGGCTATCCTCAAGTTCCCATCATCACCAACGATGCGGAAGACGCTCATAATGTTCATCCCGGTTTCAAGATGAATCTGAAAACCGCTATGCAAATTGCATTCGGCTTGCCCATGATCGACGCGCTGGAAGAGCTGCTGCGCAAGATACGTCCCTACGAGCTGGAACCTGGCAGCGCCGATGCAGCATTCGACAAATCTATCGATGCCGTCATAGGCGGCTTGCGCCAAGGCGGTATCGGGGGCATGAAGAAGGGCTTCAAAAAAGCTATAGCTTCGATGCTTTCTGTGAAATACGACCGAAGCAAGCCGCGCCCCACCGTGCTGATCGTGGGCGAGTACCTCTTGAATTTCCATCCCGGTGCAAACCACGATATGGAGCTGTATTTGGAAAACAACGGGTTGGAGATCATCGAAGCACGCATGACCGATGTTATTCGCAAAACGTACTTCTACCAGCGATCTCAGCAACGTGAATACAAGGTGCATCGCCCGCTTTCCACCAAGCTGAACAATTCGATATCCGATGCCTTCTTCAAGTTGGCGCATGATGCTACCGACAAAATTGCCAAGGCGCACCCGCTGTATACACCGCCGTGCCGTATGCCCGAATTGGTGCAGGCAAGCGACCCTATCATTCACCACACCTTCGATGCCGGTGAGGGCGTTCTGATTCCCGCAGAGATTCTGCACCACGCAAAACGGGGCTGCCGCGCGTTCGTTATCCTGCAGCCCTTCGGGTGCCTTCCCAACCACGTAGTGGGCCGCGGTATATCGAAACGCCTGAAGGAGCTGTATCCCGATGCGCAGATTCTGCCCCTCGACTTCGATCCCGACGTTAGCTTCGCCAACATCGAAAACCGCCTGCAAATGCTCATCATGAACGCGCGCAAACCTCGCACGTCCTAGCGGACGAGCCATAACCCGTATCGCCCCACAACGAAGGAGCCCATCATGGCACGACCCCGCAAAGACCAACAGGAACCCGCTGCGGTAGAACGCATCAAAAACGCATTCTGGGAATTGCTTGAGGAAAATGACCTGAAGCACATCACGGTGAATATGGTCACCCAAAAGGCCCACTGCAACCGTGGTACGTTTTACTACCACTACGAATCGCTCGACGCGCTGCTGTGCACCGTCATCGAGGAAGAGCTGCTTAACAGCAAGGGCCTTCCACTTGGCATTTTCTATATGCTCAGCAACGACGGCAAAGCGCTGACGGAAATGCTACTGCCCCAGCGTACGCAGCGCTTTGGCCTTGTGATGAAGCGCTGCGGCCAAGAATGCGTGGCATTGAAAATCCGCACCATCATAGCCAACATGTGGCAAACCATACTCTGTGACGAGGAGGAGGAACTCACCACCAATGCGCGGATTATCATTGAGTATTCCATTAGCGGCCTGATCGGTGTTATCGATTATCTCTATCGTGAGGGAAAGCTCGACGGCTCTTCTTTCCCAGAGGAAATGATCTACGCTATCAAAGACAATGCCCACTACCTTGCCATCCGCATCAGCAATGCCCAGGGGATCTCGCTCCAAGAATTCGAGCAACGCGTACGTCTGTATTCTCATATCGCAAGGTAAGCAGCATGCGCGAAAGCAAAGCAGTCTGCAGAGGGTTTGACCATTTATAGACCGATCAGATGCAATCCGCAAACGTGATTTCAGGCCATTGCGCCTGAATGCCCGCAGGTTCACTGCGCGTAATAGCAACGCTGCCACGTTCGCTGCAATGGGCATGACCCTGCGCCGCTGCCTCGATAAGCGCATCGAATACGCATTCCATGCAATGGCGCCCCGTGAAAAACTCAAGGTGCCACTGCACTCCGATCATAAAGCTCTTGTCGCGCACCTCTATGGCCTCAACCAGGCCATCAGGCGCATATGCCACAGCATCAACACGCGTCGAGAGATCACATACCCCCTGATGGTGCATAGAATTAACCATGATATTCTGCACGCCAAGCAACTTCCCTAATTTGGAGTTGGGCAGAATGGTTACTGGATGGGTGGGCTCGCTGTAGGGCTTTGGCTGCCAATGCGCAAGTTGAGGCAAATCGTCTTTATCGTCGTTGATGCCCTTTCTTACCACACCGGAAAACTGGTCTCCCAAATCTCGGAATAAGGTGCCTCCCAAGCACACATTTATCATCTGCATGCCTCGGCAGATACCCATCAACGGTAAATCAAAGCGATACGCATAGCTCAAAATCAAGTACTCAAGCTCTTCACGCTCAGGCGTATGCTCGTCGATTTTACCGCTATCGCGAATAGCGCCATAGCGAGCTGGATCGATGTCATTGCCACCGGTAAGAACAAAACCATCTATCAAAGGGAAAAGCGTTTCGTAAATATGGGAGTTGCCCGAAAGTGGCAGCAGCAAGGGGGCGCCGCCAGCCTTGATAATGGCGTCAGCATAGCGCTCGGGAAAACTCACCATCTTTTCGGTGGTGTTCTGGGAAGGAACGATGCCGATGACAGGCAGGTGCGAAATCTTGCCAGCACTTCCATTCGCTACCGTCATGACGTTCCCTTCCTGCAGGCCAGCGCAAACAAGCCAGCCGCTTTTTATTACTAGATGGTGTAGCTATCTATCGCAAGCTGGGAGGAACGATCCACCACATCCTGCAAAGAAATACCGCCCAGGTAACCCTTTACCAAATCGTGCAGACCTTTCCAAACGAAGATCTCATAGCACGATTCACCGGGAGACGCTTCCCCAGAAAGCTCATCGAGATAATCAACGGGCGCAAGCGAGCCCTCCGTTACGGTGAGCACGTCGAGCATGGTAATGTTCATGGCACTGCGCGCAAGGCGATAACCTCCCGAAGCACCGCGAGCGCTACGAACCAGCTGCGCCGCCGCCAAGCTCGAAGCAATTTGCTCCAAGTACTTACGCGAAATGCTGGTAGCCTCAGCGATTTCCTTCAATGGCACCGGCTCCGTACCGCCATGCCCCGCCAAAAACACCATGAAGCGCACTGCATAGAGCCCTTTGGTAGATATCTTCATTGGTGCCTCCTGACGGAATGGTAAACATCGTCAATGCATTAGCCCGAAGCAACGGGCAATGCACAAAACAACCTGTAATCATATAGGAATAAGACCATAATAGCACGGCGAATATGCCGACATGCAGGCTATCGTCTGCTGCGGGCAAATGACACTAGGTCGTGCAAATGAGCTGCATCCTCTTCATTGAGCGCTTCATCTGCAATTTCGAAGATAAGTTCCTGCCATTCAGCAAGCGTTTTGCCGTAGATAACCGCTTCGGCACCATGACGCTGGATGGCTTCCAGTGCCTGATTGGCGCTGCTATCGTTCAAGAGCCACACGCCTTCCGTTGCCCCAAATGCCTGCTCGATCGCGCAAAGAGAGCGCTCGGAATAGAAAATGCCTTTAACAAGCGCCGCATATCCCGCCATAAGCGGTGCAGGCAACGAATCGGCTGGGCGAATTTCCACAAAGTTCTTCAAGCGCACGTCGGGCCAAAACATAGAGAGCACGTGCTCGATATCGGCGCGGGTCATGGGAGCGTCATCGTAGGCTTCATAGGCAGACTGCCCATACACCGCACGCAAATTTGGCCCCGCAGGATCATCGGCGGAAGGGCGCGTAACGAAAATAGGGCACGTGCGAAGAATCCAATCGGCATAGTCCGCAAAGCCATAACCCTCGCTGAAAAGACCTGGCACCGAACCGCATCGATCGTTGTCCACGTTGCGCCATAGGGCAAATCGCGCCAATCGGGGCGCAGGCTCCGCCTCGAACACCGCAGTGTTGTCGGTGACACTTGCAAAGATGGGCGCCAATGCCTGGGCAATGCGCATTTTACGAATGGCATCGGCTTCATCGCAATAATCCACCGAAACTTGCGTAGAAGCAGAAGCGCGCATCATGCGTTCGCCATGCGTACCGATTTCCATAAAATAGTCGTTCATGAACCGGTAGCGTTGTTTCGGAATAAGCGTAAGCTCAAGCGCACGCGCCGTAGGATGATAACCGCTGGTAACCAGCTTGCATCCGTGCTCCGCCAAAAACGGATCAACTTTAGAACGGAATTCGCTGTACACACGGAGGATCTGACCGATAGACAAATATGGAGCGATGCTTATTTCAAGCTGAGCAGCAGGCTCAAGCGTAATGGAGGCCTCATCGCTAGCAAGCCCGATGAGGTCGCCTTCAAGGCCATAGGTGTGCTGCGGGTAAGCATCAGCCAAATGCGCCAGCACATCACGAACGCCAAATTCCCCTTCGCTTCCAGCGTACGATACGGAATGTTCGCCTTCGGCGGTAACCACGAAGTGTTCCACTTCAACGCCAAGGGCGCCAAGGGGTTTGTCCCCCTTCGCGCCCTCAATGAAGTAAGCGACCAGTGCCTGTTTGTTCTCTTGCTCGTAGGACATTCATGCCTCACTTGCCAAAGCAGTACATTAAGACGCCTGCTTCGGATCTTACTCGAAGTTGAACATCGCCGTAGAGAGATAACGCTCACCCGTATCGGGGAGGATAGCGACGATGACCTTGCCAGCGTTTTCGGGGCGCTGAGCGAGCTTAGTAGCGGCAGCAACAGCAGCGCCCGAGGAAATACCCACCAGCAAGCCATCCTTTGCAGCAAGCTCGCGGCCAGCCTCGAAAGCCTCTTCGTCAGCGATGGTGATAACTTCATCATATATTTCGGTATTCAGTGTATCAGGAACAAATCCCGCGCCGATACCCTGAATCTTGTGAGCGCCCGGATGGCCTTCGGAAAGAACAGGGGATCCAGCAGGCTCCACGGCAACAACCTTGACCTCGGGGTTCTGTTTCTTCAGATATGCGCCCGTACCGGAAACCGTTCCGCCAGTACCTACACCAGCAACCAGGATGTCCACTTTGCCCTCGGTTGCCTCCCAAATTTCGGGACCAGTAGTTGCCTCATGAACGGCGGGGTTGGCGGGATTGGTGAACTGGCTGGGAATAAAGGAGTTCGGAATTTCCTCGGCTAGTTCGGCAGCGCGAGCGATTGCGCCCTTCATGCCCTTGGCGCCATCGGTGAGAACCAGTTCAGCACCGTAAGCCTTCATAAGGTTGCGGCGCTCAACGCTCATCGTTTCAGGCATGGTGATGATAATGCGATTGCCACGAGCGGCAGCAATAGCAGCAAGGCCAATACCGGTGTTGCCTGAAGTGGGCTCGATAAACACGGTGTCTGCATCGATCTTGCCGTCGGCTTCCGCCTGATCGATCATTGCCTTGGCAATGCGGTCTTTAATGGAGCCTGCAGGATTGAACAGTTCGACCTTGCCGATGATAGTTGCATTCAGGTTGTGGTTCTTCTCGTAGTTGGAGAGTTCTACCAACGGGGTATTGCCGATAAGCTCGGAAACGCTCTTGTACACTGCCATGATTCCTTCTTTCTGCCGCATTTACGGCAAATCGCCTTCGGGCCTTTAGCTCGCCGGCAAACTGCGTTGCCTTACCGAAGCAATACCAAACTTGAGCTTTGAAACCTCGAAGGAAGTCCTTTTCTTGACTCCAAATCCTACTAACCCCGTAGGTATTGTCAAGTATTAATTCCATAATTCATATCGGAGAAATAAGATATTTCGGTATTCGTTGCATATCACCTGATAAGAATAGATATTTTCAAGATCGATGATTTAACGGTCGCGTAACCTTTTCATGGTTTCCCCTGTATTTCGCACCGCTTTCGCACAATTTTCTCACGCGCTTCGCATGTTCTTAAGCAACGGCTGCAACACTTGCGGCAAGCAACACCGCAAGGAAAGGCTGCATCATGAAAGCAAAGAATCGTGCCGCTGCGCGCGTGCGACGCATTGGCGGCAAACCAACAGACCGCATCACGCCCACAAAGCAATGCACAGGGGATGCCTTCCACCAAACAAGATTTCCCCGCAAAAGCACCAGCGAATGGATAATCCCATCTGCAAATCACCGTTTACTACTGTGCGTCTTTGTCGCTGCCCTGGCATGCTTTCTTGTTGCTTCAGCAGCCGCACCCCGCTGGGCACAGGCAGGAAACACCTCTGGGCAGCTAGCAACCGTCGTCATTCAAGTTGAAGGGTATACAGGAGCGCTACCCACCCTGGTTGCTGGAACCGATTTCACCTTAGGGCAACCCGTTGGTACCAACCCCGCTTATATGGCGGACGAATCGGGCAAACAGCCCCTGGCAAAGCTCATTGAGTCAAAAGAGGCGCAAGGGTTCACCCTGAAATGGCACGATGAAGTAGGGAAAGAGTTCGATTGGCTAACCACAAAGATCGAGAAAAGCACAACCGTCACAGGAACATTCGTTGAAGCCGATTACGAGGTCCGCGTCTCTTTCAACGATGCAAAAACCGACGACCTTACCGTAAAAGTGCCTCGGGGCAGCTCGTTCAAACAGGCTTACGGGAGCATACCCGCCACCCCTACCAAAGGGGGATGGGAATTCGTACGGTGGGTGGACACCTCCGACGACTCCACCTTCGATTTCACGAAGCCCATAGAGAAATCAACAAGCATATATGCCCTGTTCAAGATTGCCAACACCGCTGAAGTCGAAGCATTTGACCCCACAAAGGACATTCCCAAAACCCTAACTGGCAGCTGCTACATAGGCGCAACCTGGAGTGTGCATCCCGCCAAATTTGCCATTTCTGATTTCACCGGTGAACTCAAAGGTTATGCCGGCACTGGCACCTGCTCGCTGCCCAGCGCCGCACCGCCCTCAAACACCCGAGCAGACTACGTAGCCACCCTGAAAGAGGTAAACGTCGAAGCAGGTGAGGTGGTTTACGACGTGAATATCACGCCACCTGGCGCGGCGCGCCCCGGCGGCCCAAGCAACAGCCTGGGGCTTATCGGTTATCAAACGGTGTACTTGAAAGCCGTCATCAAGAAGAATTTCGGCGGATACCTTGAAGTGGTCAAAACTTCCTCCAATCCTTCTATCAGCGAAGGCAACCGCTGCTATTCGCTGGAGGGGGCCGTGTTTGGCGTGTACAACCAAGAGGGGTCGCGCGTAGCCCAGCTAACAACGGGCCCCGACGGGAAAACGGCCAAGAGCCCGTTGCTACCCGCAGGCACGTACACCATTCGCGAAGAAACGGCTCCTGATGGCTTTGCTCCCGCACCTGACACAAGCGTAGCTATTACCTCGGGCAGCACCACCACAGCAAGCATTTTCGATGCACCCCAAAACACGCTTATCAACCTCATCGGCCAAAAGATCGACGCAGAAACCAACACCCCTTACCCCCTCGGATCGGCAACCCTGAAAGGAGCGCTCTTCCGCGTTAGCTACTTCGATCAAGGAGAACAAGAACCACGGGCACTTTGGGGAATCCCGAACAGATCGAGCGTCAATCCCTCCAGCCAGAAGACGACGAAGCAAAGCATGGATTACCTCGGAACCCCTAAACGCACGTGGGTTTTCAAAACAGACGAGACAGGCAGGTTCGCCTTCGATGAAAACCATTTCGTTGAGGGGGATGAGTTTTACTACGACACCAACCACGCTATAGCGCTTCCCCTAGGCACCGTCCTGGTAGAGGAGATACAGCCACCAACAGGGTATCTCGGCTGCGATGCACCCTGGAAGGTATCGCTAACCAGCGAAGGGACAGAAGAGCACATCAGCGCTTGGACTCCCCTTTCCTTTGAAGAGCAGGTAATTCGAGGCGACCTGGCCTTCACGAAAGCGAAAAGCGGCACCATGGAGCACCTGGCGAATGTGCCATTCCGCATCACTTCGCACACCACAGGAGAAGAACATGTGCTGGTAACCGATGAAAACGGCATGGCCAACACCGCGTCTTCATGGGTACCTCATTCCCGCAACACCAACGCTGGCACCTCGGCAAAAGATAGCATCTGGTTCGAGCGCGATTCGCACGGCGGGACAGCAAAGGTCAACGACGACCTTGGCGCCCTTCCCTACGACACTTGTGAAATAGAAGAACTTCCTTGTAAGGAAAATGAAGGCACCGTACTGGCGCACTTCACAATAACCATCAGCAGAGACAATACTACGCTCGATCTGGGCACCGTTGACAACGACACCATCCCCCTTGCCATTTCAGGCGAAGTCGACAAGCGCGAAACTCTCCTCAACGAAGCAGGATCGTTCGATTACTCAATCGACTATCGTTCCACCTCTAGCACTTGGGTGGACGAATTCACCATGACCGATACCATCACCTGCGCAGAAGACGGCTATGCCCACCTTACCGGCATCGCCACACCCGTGAGCTTCGAAGACTACGACGGCGTGATGAACGTGTGGTATCGAACCAACTTCGACCAGGAAAAAGAACAGGAGAAAGCAGCAAGCGAAGAAGATGGCAAAACGGGAAAGACCAGCGGCAATAGCGCTGCAAAGCAGAGCAAAAGCAAGCCCGGTAGCATCGGCGAAGCCAACACCGAGGCAAGCAGCGCCAGTGACGAACAGCCAAATGCCTGCGCCGGAAACCCCTACAACCCCGACAATCCAACCAACAAACGCATCCACGACTTCAGTGGCTGGCGCATTTGGAAACAAGACATTTCGACCCTAGGATCGCAAGAGCTTGCCGTGAGCGATCTTTCGCTCGAACAGGGAGAGTTCATCATTGCCGTAGCCTTCGAACACGGCAGAGTCGAAGAGGGCTTTGGCACCAATACCCAAGATGCCAAGGAATGGGAGCGCCCCGAACGCTATGAGAATGTTGACCTTTCCGACCTGACAGCAAACCGAGCTTCATTCAACTTGAAGGAAGCAGCGGGACCAACGCGCAGCGAAGAAGACAGCATGATTGCTTACGCTCCCGCCATCCTGCACATGCAAGCAACAGAGGAAACGCTATCGGGCGATGCGGTTGATCTGTGGAATGTCGCGAATATCAACGCCCACCGCAATTTAGAGCTTCATGACGAAGACAGAGACTCGGTTGTCCAATCAACCAACCCAGTCGAAACAGCAGCGGAATCCGTTGCCGCCAAATTGCCGAAAACCAATGATGGTTCCGCTCCCGTGCCCCTCCTTGTCGTTTTAGCCCTAGCAACCACCTTCGGGCTCCTGGCATTTCCCAAACTGTGTCGACGATACGAGTTAAGGCGGGCCATCCTAAACCATCTATAGCCACCAACCTCACACCAGCGCAAAGGCTTAAACAAAAACGCAAGCTGCTCGATGAACCATCGGACAGCTCGCGTTTCTTGCTACGCTCAACACTTATCGCAACAGTTAACCGGCAATGCCGCGCTTTACCGTACGACGCTTACGCTTGGGAGGCTCAACCGGCTCACGGAAATCAAGCATCATCTGCTCCATGGGTGCATCACCTGGAGTGGAATCCGCCACCTTTTCAACCTCTTTCACAGTCCATGCCAACGCTTCGGAGCCATGGAGTTCGAGCATTTTATAGCGCGCGTCTTGCACGTTCAGCTTAGAGCCAGCACGATGCTCGCTTTCAAACTCGATAACGCTTGATTTAGGGGCCGCCCCTTTTGGCGAAACGATTGTGGCACGGTACCTGGTCATGCGGCTCCTTTCGTGAAGCGACGTTATTGGAATGGGTGTTTAAGCATAACGCAAGATGGAATCCACATGAAACCATAACCAGCAAAGCCCCAAGAAGAAGAGAATAAAGGCACGGGGCAGTTCCAAGCAGCCCAACGCCCTCATCAATATGGAGGAATATGAGCCCTTTAGACCTCAAGGCGCAGGCAGAATTTGCTGACGTTCAAACCGTCGGCATACCTCGCGCCCTACTGTATTTTCGCTACAAAACCATGTGGCGCACCTTTTTTGAAGAACTCGGCCGGACCGTTGTGGTAAGCGATAAATCCGACCGCAGCACCCTTGAAGCAGGAGCGCACCTCTCCATCGACGAATGCTGCCTGGCATCAAAACTGTATATGGGTCACGTTGCCAGCCTTCTGGGAAAATGCGATGCCATTTTTGCTCCCAGCATCGACAATTTGGGAAACTTCAAAGGCTTCTGCACCAAATTCCAGGCATTGCCAGATTTAGTTGCCAATACCTTCATCACGCAACGTCCCCGCATCATTTCCTGCGAAGTTGATCGAGCGGACAGCCACATCAAGGAGCAGGAAGCCTACATTGACCTTGGCCAAAAGCTTGGGGCAACAAGAAAAGAATCAAAGAAAGCCTACGCTGCCGCCGTTCGTGCTCAGACGAATAGCGACGAGAAACGCGCCCACAAACAGGAAGCTCTGTTAAAACGCGTTTCTAAAATGCCCGAAGGCGAACGCCCCTTGCGAATTCTGTTGGCGGCGCACCCCTACGTGATTCATGACGACTTTGTGGGTTCACCGCTTGTTGACATGCTAAGAGAAATGGAAACCTGCGTTCTTTTCGCCGATCGCCACAATCACGAAAAAGCGCTGGAAAAAAGCTTTGAGTTTTCCGACACCCTGCCTTGGATTATCAACCGCGAGACCATCGGCACCATTCTGGACCTGTACGACCAGATAGACGGCATTGTTTTGGTAAGCGCCTTCCCTTGCGGGCCCGACTCCATGACCAACGATGCCCTTATGCGCTGCATCAAAGGCAAGCCCATCCTTTCGCTCACTGTCGATGCGCAGAGCGGAACCGCTGGCTTGGAAACACGCTTGGAAAGCTTTGTCGATATTCTCCGTTACCAGCAAAGGGGTGGCTACCTGCATGAATAACGAATCAAACCACCAGCAAGGTGGAGAGCCGAACCGCAAACTGACTGCATTGAATGCCGTACAGAAGGCAGCCGACACCCTCAAACGCCGCTATTCCGATGAAATCCCCAATGCATCCATTTCCTTTATCCCCGGCACACCCGAGGCCCTTCGCGCTCACCGCAACAAGAAGAAGCAGAAGAAAAAAGCCGATCGTCACGCGCGTACCAAAGTTGCCTTCCTTCGCTATTCCTACTACGACATCGCCTTCAAGTACTTCGTTGAGCAGGTGCTTGACGCCGACTACGTATCGTTGCCCGAGCCTACGCGTCGCACGCTGGAGCGGGGCGCCCAGCACAGTAACGATTTCGTATGCGCTCCGTTCAAGCACATCCTGGGTGACTACATCGAAGCGCTAGAGCGCGGCGCCGACGTTCTTGTTCAATTTGCCGGACCCTGCCGCCTGGGGTATTACGGCGAGTTGCAGGAATCCATCCTGCGTGACATGGGCTACGAGTTCGAGATGCTCAACTTCGCCACGGTAACAGGCAAGCCAATGCAAGAGTACCTCGCCATCTGTAAAGAAAAAGTGAACCCGAACCTTTCTATCCCGCAAGGGGTAAAGCAGTTCCTGGCACTTTTCAAAATGATCGAATGTCTAGACTCCTACAACGATGCCTACCTGGCAAAGGCCGGCTTCGAAGCTGAGCGTGGATCGTTCAAGCGCGCCCGCAATGATTTCTTTGCCGACATGCGCACCGTTACCAACCTGAACCAGATAACCACTGCCTACAAACGCGGCATGGGCGTTCTTCGGGAATTGTCCACGCAAGAACCCGCCGACCCGATCCGTATCGGGATTGTGGGCGAATACTTCACTGCCGTTGATTCCCATTCGAATCTCTGCATCGAAGAAAAGTTCATCGATATGGGCGTTTCGCTCGCTCGGTACTTGAACATCACGCACCGCAATCTGCATTACAACGAGGAAAACCTGCGCCGCGGCGTGAGCGAATACGTAAGCTACGACATGGGTCCCACTTCTACCATGACCATCGCCGCAGCAAAAAGTTATGCCGAAAAGGGATTCGACGGCATTGTTCACCTTAAGTCTTCTGGCTGCACGCCCGAGATTGACGTGATGCCCGTTCTGCAGCGCATCAGCAGCGACTACCATATCCCTATTTTGTACCTGAGCTACGATTCGCAAACGAGCGATACCGGCCTCGACACCCGACTCGAGGCGTTCTACGACATGATTGCAATGAGAAAGGCCCGTTGATGAGCAACGCATTCCTTGGTATCGATACCGGTTCTATTTCCACTAAAGGTGTCATCATTTTGCCTGATGGCACGATTATCGCCCGCTCCTACCTTTGGACGGAAGGCAACCCTACCGATGCAGCGCGCCGTGTAGTGGAAGACCTGCACAGCCAGATAAACACCGAAGAAATCAGCGTGGTTGCCGTTGGCGCCACTGGCAGCGCACGACGACTGGTTGGCTCTATCTTGGATGCCACTGTGGTAAAGAACGAGATTACCGCCCACGCCGTTGGCACCACCCACCTGCACCCTGATGTGCGCACGATCCTTGAAATCGGCGGACAAGACTCGAAGATCATCTGCGTCGAAAACGGCATTGCCACCGACTATGCCATGAACACGCTATGCGCTGCAGGCACTGGTTCGTTTCTGTCGAGCCAGGCGCACCGCCTTGGCGTCGAAGTGGAAGAGTTCGGCCCCATTGCCCTAACTTCGAAAAAACCTGCCAACATTGCTGCCCGCTGCACGGTGTTCGCCGAAAGCGATTTGGTGCACAAATTGCAGGTTGGCTATCCCCGCGAAGACGTTATCGCCGGCTTGTGCAAGGCCGTTGCCACCAACTACCTGAATAACGTGGGCAAAGGCAAGCGCATTCAGTCGCCCATCGTCTTCCAGGGCGGAGTGAGCAAGAACGTTGGCGTGGTTCATTTCTTCGAAGAAGCATTGAACCAACCTGTTTTAGTTGACCCCGACGGCCATCTGATGGGTGCCTACGGCGCCGCACTGTTGGCGGCCGACGCTCCTGCCTCGAAGCGCAAGCCCTTCAATTTCGACATCTCCGATTTCGAGTTCACCACCCGCGAAGTCATCTGCCAGAAATGCGCCAACCACTGCGAAATCGTGTGCGTATACAAGGACGATACCCTCATCGACGCCTGGGGCAATCGCTGCGACAAAGGCGCAATCAAGGTGGGAAAATAGGAACAGGTGTCAGATTCCCACTTTTCTGTCAGCCTCGATGCTTTCAAACCCCGGAGGAAATCCAGGGCTTTCCCACTTGTGAAGAAACGATAATTATTTCTAAAATATAATTATGTTTTAGTACTATTTATGGTGTTAAACAAGCTCATAAGCGCCCCTACCTGGGGCGCTTTCTTATTCTCTGAAGCAGAAAGGAGGATCATTAACCATGGAAAAAATCAACTTCTGCCGAACCTTGTTCGAAGAAACCCGCTTTATGAGTCTACTCATCAAGTCGACGCTTTCGAGCATCGTTGCAAGGCACGGGCTAAACCCCTATCAGGCTCACCTGCTGGGCGAAATATCCTCGCAGGATGGCCAAACTATCAAAGAACTCGCTTATCACTTGTGCGTAAAGCCCTCAAATTTCAAGCCTATCGCCCAGCCCTTGGAAGAACGCGGCCTCATCGAACGCAGGCAGGACGAAAACGACAAGCGCAGCTTCCGTATCTACCTCACGGAAAAAGGCCGCGCCGAATCGGCCGCCATCGATGCAGAGTTTTCTGCCCTCTTCGAGGAAAACCCCGACGCTGCCGAGCTGCAACAGCAGGTCATCGAAGGGTTTATAGCATTCCGTAAGCTCGCAAGCCTCAACAGCCAGCTCAAAATCATCCCTACCGATCCCCACACAAGAAAGGAAAACTAGATGGGTCTCACCCGTAATCAAGTAGTTATCGTTGCCATTCTGCTGGCAGGCGCCACGCTGGTTGTCTTGAACCAGACGCTCCTTTCGCCCGCATATCCCTCCATCATGGCCGACCTCCAGGCAGACGCCACCACCGTCCAGTGGCTCACCTCAGCTTATTCTTTGGTCGAAGCCATTATCATCCCGCTTTCCGCCTTCCTTATTGGCCGCTTCCCCACCCGAAAGCTGTTCATCGCAGGTGTTTCGGTATTCGCCTTGGGTTCCCTTATGGCGGCGTTTTCGCCCTTCTTCGGCATCCTGCTGCTGGGCCGTATTTTCCAGGCAGCAGCCACCGGCGTAGTTATGCCAATGGTATTCACCGTGATTCTTCTGATATTCCCCCGCGAAAAGCGCGGCAGCGCCATGGGCATTGTGTCCTTGGTTATCGGCTTTGCCCCTGCTGTCGGTCCTTCCCTTTCCGGCTTGCTGGTCGAATCCGTCGGTTGGCGCTCGCTCTTTATGCTGGTAACCGCACTGGCGGTACTTATCGTCATCCTGGCCATCGTCTTCCTCAAGAGCTACGGCGAATTCGAACCCACCTCGTTCGACAAACCATCCGTTGCCCTGTGCTCACTGGGCCTTTTGGGACTGCTGTATGGCTTGGCCACCATCACTTCGGCAACCAACATAGCCATTCCGATCGCCCTTATCGTTGCCGGCGCCATTCTCTTGACGTTCTTCGTACGCAGGCAACTCCGCCTCGAAGTGCCGCTGTTGAAAGTCGATGTCCTGAAGAGCCGCTCATATGCCATCGTTGTCGTTCTGGTTGCCTTGCTCCAGGCCGCGCTGGTTGGCACAGGCGTTTTGCTCCCCATCTATTTGCAAAACCTGCTCGGTGTATCTGCCCTCGAAACCGGCCTTATCATGCTGCCTGGCGCTGTGCTGGGCGCCATCATGGGCTTCTTCGCTGGCCGCCTGTTCGACAAGCTGGGTGTTCGCCGTATCGTAATCCCAGGTGCCTTGGTTGCGGCCATCGGCGGCTGCGGCTTGGTTGGCTTTGGACTCGACACGCCCGTACCCTTCATCATCGTTATCTACACCTGCCTGGGCGTTGGCATGCAGGCGCTGGTCACCCCGCTTAACACCTGGGGAATCAACACACTGGACAACCGTGTTATCCAGCACGCGAATGCACTGCAGAACACGTTGAACCAGGTAGGCGCGTCGTTGGGCACAGCCATCTTGGTTTCCCTTTCCGCAACATCCACCTTCCTGTTCCCCGAGATGCCCGCAATCGAACAGGCCATGGCAGGCGACCGAATCGCATTCGCCTTCACGGCGCTTATCATGATCGCAATCTTTGCAGTTATCGTTGTCGCCGTACACGACACTAAGAAGGAGCCTTCCGCCGCAGAGCGCGCCAATGCTCTGCGCCTGCCCACCAAGGCAGACGATCACATCGCTGTGGACCTTGCTATGAACAAGCAGCCCTACTTCGTCCACAGCACCGACTCCATCCGCGAGGTTGCGCAGATTCTTGCCACCAACAAAACCTCTGGCGTTCCCGTGGTCAACGAACATATGAAAGTGGTCGGCTTTATTTCCGACGGCGACATCATGAAGTACATCGGACGCAGCGAAGGCGCCGTTCTGGATGCAACTCTCATGCTGTACCGCGCCACCGACAACGAAAACTTCATGCAGCGCGTTTCCGAACTGCTTGACTTGAACGTTATGCGCATTGCCACCAAAGGCGCTATTTCCGTTGAAAGCGGATCCGAACTTGACGAAGCATGCCGCCTGCTGGCTGAAAAGCGCATCAAGAAAGCACCAGTAGTAAGCGAAGACGGAACGCTCGTTGGCTCGCTTTCCCGCTCGGACGTTATTCGATCCACCATGGCAAACCTCGCTGCCATTGAAGCTCTTGCCAAGGGGTCAAAGCCCGCAAACGCCTAGCAACCCAGACCCTCCTTTTCTCCCGCCCCGCATCAAACTTTGAACTGCACCCATTTCTCGTGTCCAAAAAGTGGGTTCAGTTCACTTTCGGCCTGATGCGGGGCGTTTTGCTTTTGGAGCCATGCCTCACGGGCCACAACGCGCGTAGTCGGCATGGGCGAACGAATCTCGCTCGCCCATGCACGCAGCGCCAACTTGCCGCATAAAGAAGACCCCCTTTATAATGTGACCGCATAATTTTGGTAACGGCTGGCTGCGCCTTTTGCGCAGGTGCTCACAAGCCGCAGGGGAATGAAGGTGAAAGTCCTTCGCTATACCAGTAACCGTAACTTCGAGCAGCCCTCGATCAAGTCGGAATGCCTGCCAGCCTGCGCCCTGGATAGAAGGAGCTCACGTGAGCAACACCACCTGCCGTCCTCGCGGCATAGCAAAGCGCGCCCTTGCGCTGCTTACGGCAATCGCCCTGGCAACCGCTCTAACCCCCGGCTTCGCCTTTGCGGGAGAAGTCAACAATGTTGCGGCAACCACGGCAGAACAAAGCCAAGCAACCGAAAGCGCAAACAGCTCTTCAGCCGTTAACGATGCCGCAAGCAGGGCAGACACCACGCCGGATGCTAACGGGGTCCAAGCATCGAGCTCCAGCAATGCAGCAGAAGACGCAACGGCAAGTAGCCTAAAGGCAGACGCCAGCGAAGCAACAAACCCCAACAGTGCAAGCAAAGCACCGAGTCAATCAGCCAACAGCGGCGAGCCTGCAAATCAGGCATCCAGCACCCAGGCAGAAACCGTTTCAGCAACACTGAAGATCTCGGTTTTCGGCACCACCTTGGTTTCGCACACCTTCAGCATCGAAAAGGGTAAAACTGTTGAAGACATGCTGAACTTGGCCGTCGAACAGGGCTACATCAACCGTTATTCTCACGGCGAACCCTCCCCTAGCTTCACGGCGTACTACGTGAACAGCATCACCGTAAACGGCATCACATATACTCAGCCCGCTAACTACTCGGAATACTGGTCAAGCACCATTAACGGAGTCTGGGAAAGCAACGGCATCAACGGCAACAAAATTGAATCCGACGGCTTTTCTTACGAACTGAGCTACGTCTCAAACGACCCCAATACCAAATTCGAGGATTACCCAACCAGCCCTAACGCCCCCATCCCGACAAGACAACGGGCAGCGATACCACTTCGTACGTAAAGAACGGAGGCAACACCAGCACGGTGACCTCCGCCCCTACCTCTTCCAATAACGCGACGCTTTCTTGGAAGAAAACTTACAGCAACGTCAATTACTCAGAAATCCTTACGCTGGGCGATTCGATCTACTTCGCCTCATCGCTCCTCAATGCCGATTGGACCGCACAGCCCGCCGTGCTGCACCGCCTGAACTCCAAGGGCGAGGAAACCGCATCGCTTCAGTTGTTCGGCACCATTGATGCTTCTGCCTGCCGCATGGCGTACACCGACGGCGTTATCGTCATTCCCCTTTCCAACGGCCGTTTGCAGGGCGTATCTGCGAGTGAGATGAAAACGCTTTGGGTGTCAGGCGCCATCACATCGGGAGCTCAGAACATTTCCACCGTAACCGCCTCTGGCGGCATGGTGTTCACCGGCACCGCCAATTCGCTTGACACGAACTACAACGCCACAACGGGCACGTTCTTCGGCATTAACGCCATCACCGGCGAACGGGTTTGGGCAAACGAAGAGGCAAACACAGGCTTCTACTGGAGCGGCGCATGCAAGGTGGGCAGCGTCTTGCTGTATGGCAACGACGCTGGTGTGCTTACCGCCGTTGACCCCGCAACGGGCAAAACCGTTTCCACGCTTAAGCTGTCATCCGCAATTCGCTCCACGGTAATCTCGAACAGCGCTGAAACCGAAGCGTACGTCACGACAAACGACGGCACGCTGCACAAGATTTCAGTAGCCCCCAATGGCTCGCTTTCCGAATCGAATGCCACCCTCTTCGCCAGCAAAAGCACCAGCACGGCAACCCTTTTCCAGGGTAACCTGTTCGTTGGCGGCTGCGCAGCTGACTACACGGGAACGCTCAGCATCGTTGATGCTGCAACCATGCAGGTCAAGCACTCGGTTTCCCTGCCCTTCGAAGTGAAGAGCGCTCCTCTTGTTGCCAAAGCGGCCGACGGCAACACGTATGCCTACTTCACCTGCAACGGCGCTGAGGGTAACTGGCCGGACTACACCAGCGGCGGCGGCGCCTGGGTCTACTGTCTGGAAACCAACACCGCCACGAAGCTTTTTGATGCAACCGGCAGCATGGCGAACTACTGCACCAAATCCATCACCATGGGCGCTGATGGCACCCTGTACTGGACCAACGATTCCGGCACGCTGCTCGCCCTGGCAAACGCCGCCTCTTCCAGCAACGGCAACGATTCCGACAGCACCCAAACACCCGAAAAACCTGGAACCAACAACCAGCAGAACAACAAGGCACCTGGCAGCAATGCGAGCGAGCATGCTCTCGCCGCAACCCCCATTAGTGCTGGCGATGCATCTGCTGCAGCCCAAGCGCCCCTGAGCGATGCTGAAGCACTGGCCGAAAATGAAGCCTCCAACGAAGAGGAAAACGGCAGCGCTGTTACTAGCGCATCTTCCGCTCGTGGCACCTCATCCAACAACGGCAACGATTCAAAGGGCGCTCCCTGGCTGCCCATCGCAGGTATCGTTGCGGGCTGCGCCGGCCTGGTTGCCGTAGGCGCCTTCCTGTTCCGTCGCCGTTCTTTGTAGGCTGGAGTTATGGCTGAAGATCCGAAAAAACTCACCCGTGCCCACAAGATAGCGCTTGGCATAATCTCGACTGCTTGCTGCTGTCTTATTGGCATTTCGGCGTTCGCGCTTGCTATGCCCGACGCGCTGAACCGGGGCAATCAGGCCGAAGCCACGCAGCAGACAGACTCCGCTTCAACAGACTACGGCAACGACGTTCCGCAAGAAGGCCAATCGGACGAAGCGGCCGACCAAGACGGCAACACCCAGAGCGAAAGCAGCAACGCGTCGGGCGACCAAGGCAAAAGCACCGAAAACGAAGGCAGCACCCCAAGCAGCTCCGGCAATAAAGCAAGCTCTTCCAACAACGCCTCGACCAACAAGCAGACCGGCAACGGAAGCTCCCAAAGCACTACTGCAAGCTCCACCGCTTCTAGCACCGTTACGGTGTCGGTATCCGTTTCCAGTAGCGCTGCCGACGGACGCGTTTCGGGCAGCGCCCACCCCACCTTCAAGAAGGGCGCTACCGCCTACGATGCCCTGTGCGCCACCGGCCTTTCGGTTAGCACGAAGAGCAGCCAGTACGGGCTCTACGTGAGCGCTATCGGCGGCTTGGCGGAATTCGAATACGGCGGGAAAAGCGGCTGGATGTACTCCGTCAACGGAAGCGCACCAAACGTTTCCTGCGGAAAGTACGTGCTCAAAGACGGGGACACCGTTTCCTGGTACTACGTTAAGTAAATGAAGCCCACCGCCTTCGACAACTTTCACCCCGCACTTGCCCTGGTCTATTTCGCCGTAGCCTTGGTGCTTGCCATGGCCGCGCCCCACCCAACACTCCTGGCTCTTTCCTTTGCCATCGCAGCGCTCTATGGGGTGTGGCTGCGCGGCGGTAGAGCTGTTGCACGGTCGTTCGCATGGCAGCTTCCCCTACTCGCCGTTATCGTTGCGGTAAACCCGCTGTTCAGCTCCACGGGCACTACCGAGCTGTTCCGCATAGGCACGCAGGCGGTGTATGCCGAAGGCTACGCCAACGCTGCCACTATGGCACTGCTGCTCCTGTGCGTGACGCAATGGTTCGCCAACGCCGATGCCGTTCTGGGTTCGGACAAGGTAATGGGCACATTGGGCGGCATCTTGCCCACCATCAGCCTGATGATCTCCATGATCATGCGTCTTATTCCGCAATTCGTACGACGCGGGCATGCCATCAGCAACGCATTGAATGCTTGCACCGCAGCACGCAACCCCAGCACCAGCATGGTTTCCAGTAACGTTTTTGCCGAAGAGGCAGAATCCGCCCCAGCCGCCAAAGAAGAGCACGAGGCGAAACGCGCCCGCCACCAGAAACGACACGCCGAGCAAAATGGTGCGAACAAGCCCGCACAGCGATTTTCCGCAATTCGCTTTGCCGATCACCTGCGCACTGTCACCACGCTCATGGGGTGGAGCATGGAAAACTCGCTGGAAACCGCCGATTCCATGCACTGCCGCGGATGGGGCGCCAACCGCAAGCGGACAACCTTCCGCCGGAACCACTTCCGCACCTATGACGCGTTTGCGCTGGGCGCTCTCGCGTTGCTCTCCGTCGGAGCGGCCGCTGCCGCTTACACCCTCATGAACGGCTTCGGATTCTTCCCCTCCTTCCATGGCAGCCTGGGCAACTCGCTTGCTGCCCTCTATGCGCTGGCCCTGTGCTTCCCCCTCATGCCGGAACTGTTAGGAAAGGTGCGCCGATGAGCGCCGCTTTAACATTCGACAATTTCGCGTTCTCTTACCAAGCCGCCACTGAAGCAGAGCTGCCAACAGAACGCTTCGCCGCACAACCGAACCAAAACGGGCGCCCCCTTATCGGGCCCCTTTGCACGGAAATCGAAGAAGGATCGTTTACGCTGATCACCGGCGCCACAGGCTGCGGCAAAACCACGCTGCTGCGCCGCTGCAAGCCAGAGCTTGCCCCCAACGGGATCCGCACGGGCGCGGTCAAAATCTTCGGGAAAGATTCCTCCACTCTGAACGTCAAAGAATCGGCAAGTACCATCGGCTTCGTTATGCAGAACCCCGACAACCAGCTGGTATGTTCTGAGCCTTGGCACGAATTGGCTTTCGGCCTGGAAAACTTGGCTGTCTCCCAAGATGCCATGCGTCGCCACGTTGCGGAGATTGCCCATTTCTTTGGCATGAACAGCTGGCTGCATCAAAACGTGAACGATCTTTCAGGAGGGCAAAAGCAATTGCTGGCTCTTGCCAGCGCGCTCGCCTGCGCCCCTTGCCTGCTCTTGCTCGACGAACCCACCAGTCAGTTAGACCCCGTGGCCGCCCATTCACTGGCGCACGCCCTCTTCCGCATTAACCGCGAGCTGGGCATTACCGTGCTTGCCACCACCCATGCCCCCGAGCTTATGGCACCCTACGCCACGCAAAGGCTCACCCTGCAAAACGGCCAGCTTAAGGAAGCGGCACTCCCCACGTCTAAGGTATACATCCCTGCAGAGCCCACTGAAACCCCAGTTCAACGCACTAACGAACCAGTTCTGCAAGTTCGCGACGCTTCGTTTCGTTACGAGCGTAAAGCACCCTTCGTCCTTAAGGGCTGCAACCTTACCGTGCAAAAAGGCACCCTGCACGCTATTGTGGGCGGCAACGGGTGCGGCAAATCAACCCTGCTGGCACTTGCGGCGGGAACAATGCGCCCCGAACGGGGCCGCATAAAAGCGCCGCTTCGAGAAAGCCAAGGATTCATTCCGCAAGATCCGAAAGCGCTGTTCGTGTGCGACTCCGTTGCCGAAGAACTGCGCGACTGGCAACGCGCATGCGGCTATGGGGACGAAGAAATTGACGCCATGATGCGGCGCTTGAGGCTGCAGGGGCTGAAAAACCTACATCCCTATGATCTTTCCGGCGGCCAGCAACAGCTGCTAGCATTCGCAAAAGTACTGCTCACACGCCCAAAGCTGTTGCTTCTCGACGAAGTAACCAAAGGACTCGATACCGAAGCAAAGCTCATGGTTGCA
>ERZ827043.1479-NODE-1479-length-23820-cov-12.998149_pt1 | contig 23820 bp, 24 predicted proteins | sample MGYA00519923_ERZ827043 | MGnify/ENA primary metagenome ERZ827043 (study PRJEB31778, sample SAMEA3449251) | human gut metagenome | biome: human gut; feature: human-associated habitat; material: faeces | place: United Kingdom | collected 2010/2012 ... | reverse complement strand
TTTCAAACGGAGCGATGGTCACAAAGCCTCTCCTTCATTATTGAAATATATGCGTGCCCGTGTCGAACAATCTATAACTATATTCAATCGTTATGTCATACATCCAGCCCGCTAACCATATACCGTTTATTCTGAAGTCTGAAACGGAAATAATAAAAGATGCATTTAGATCTCTTGATGCCACTAATGGCGGTATTGAGACATACCCAATCTGTGACTATCTACTCCATTCTCTCTTTTTACGATTAACCGGAGCTCAAGAACAAAAGTTAAAATGTATATGTTGGGAAATGGCCTGCAGAGACTATGAGTACCGCTACGAACGATATGAACGCAAGCCATATGGCGAGTGTTCTAGTTACGATGACAAATGTATGGTATACAACGATCTTTTGAACGAAATAAAAAAACTCGACGAGTCGTTTACTGTTACTGACGCCATTAAAGATGGAATACTTGATGACTGGAAAGTATCTATTCAACTAGTATTTGAAAATAGTTTGTTGGCGCAAAATTTTAAGAAGAGCTATGGTGAATATAAAGTGCTTGTTGCAAATGTGTGTAAGCGTTGGATTATGAACGAGAAGCAGTTATTTACGAAAAAAGACAATATCTCAGAATCGGAAAGGCGAGCTACTTGTGGATTGGTATTGCAAGAATTGTTTACGGACTATGTCTATAAGGAACGTAATCGTTGTGCTCACAATACACGTTCTTATCAACACAACTTGCCTTCAATCAAGGAAATGATGTCTAAAGGATACAAACTGCAAAATTATTTTTTATACATATCAATCATCATCTTGTTAGATAAAATCTACATCAAATTATTTGAAATTTATTTATCTAAAATGATGTAATTCATTTAATGTTTAGTGGTTATTTAGGGACTGTCGTGAAATGCCGTTAGTGGTCAATTTTTGGACTAGCCTATAAATCAAGCATATAGCATATGCTTGACCCGTCACCAGGCCAATTTTTCAACCATTTTCCGTATTATTTGTTAGATTTTCATCAGGCACAACAATCCCGGGATCAGCCTTGAGGACACAATCTCTGCCATCAACAACTGGTCGGAGCGCAAGAACAAACTCTTCAAAAACGAATGTATCCAGATAGCCTTTGACCATCTGGATACATTCTACGGTAAATCGAAACTGTCTGCAGGTAATAGCTCCAGTGCTCTTCCTGAATATAGTGAACCGTGAGCGAATCCAGCATCTGCAAGTATCACTTCACAACCAGAGAATACATTCCCTCTTTCAGTGCCGACTCGATGAACTTCTCACCATACTCCTAGAGCAACTGCCGATGAGGTCACATTCCTAGCAGAGGTTCTTGGGCATGAAGACATCTTCTTCAAGAATGATATCTGGTATGAAGCAACGCATCTGTTTAGATTTGGCTGTTCAATGTTTGTAATGGTGGCGATTACTTCTCCAACAAGCTGGTGAACATTTCACTATACGCTTTGTCTTCTGAAGCCCTGGAGCTATAGTATGACTCACGGGCCCAGTCTTCGTCTATATCATCATAATCAAGTTCACAAGGAAAGCGTAATTTTGCCTCATCTACAGACCTCTCCCATGTATCTGCACTCAGTCCAAGAATCTTTTCTGCAAGAAGTGAAGCTGAACCTCCTATCATATCACATTCTTCTTCATTGGTTGCAGATTCCAGTTCAAATTCCAATGTATTTTCTACCCTTTCTAGCATTTCATCGCTTTCTAATGCTTTACGGCCAAATTCCGTCAATTCCAAAAGGTCTAAGATATTAACAAAGTCATCCGCCCAGTCTGCTTGCTCATAAACGACAGATGAAAGATGCTCCAAATCCAGTTTTGCTCTCCCTTCTTTATCTAGCCGATCAAAAAGTGTCATCCTGTCTAACAAGCTATACTTACCGCATTCAAGAAAACCTTGGTCTACTATAGAGTTTATTAATTGAGGATTATTCTTAAACAGCACTTTAAATGAATTCTGCATCTGTACAATGTAGCCAGCAAGTGAAATATTGTTTTTTACAAGAACTGAGCCCGATTCCCTTAATGAACACACTCGAAAATGATCAGTGGCATACTCATATGCATTAATCACCGAAGGGTAGAGCCCGGCATTAATCAAAATCTCCATATGTGTATCTGCTGATGGGATATCCGAGAATGTGTTATAAACTTGGTCCGCAAAAAGAGCATTTCTAATCAACAAATCTTGTACATCTTCATACGATCTGACCTTATCTAGCAAGAAGTCAAATACCGAAGGATTGTAGAAGCTTGAAACTAATGATGAATTAGATTTTGAGGTCAAAATGAATGTTCCTTCCAATAATTTCAATGTCTCTTCCCATAACATTTCGGTCATAGAAAGCGACAACTCACCAGATGTTTGGCGAACCAAGAATCTCACCGCCGAATGCCAATCATCAAGATACACAGCCCCATTCCCCATCGTCATTCTTACAAACAAGGCATATCGGGCAAGAGGAGGCATATTATTGAAGGCGTAATTCCAAACTGAATTCGGGTGTTCGAAGAAATCTAAGAACTGCTGCACAAAACTTTCCGGTAAAACTTGGAGATATAGTTGCTTATTCAGAAATGCTTCTATGATACGCGGATTGAAGTTAGGGTGCTTGATGAGCTTTAGATATTGTGAGCCCGAAAGAAGTTGACGGATATAGGGCACCGGTATCTCTGCTTCCGCCAAATGGTTGTACAAGATATGCGCCCTAACGTCCTCTGTGTAATCTTCCAAATCAATCGTACATTTTGCCAGTTCAATATTTCTCACTGCGAAATGCTCATATTGACTCAAGGCAGACTTTAGTATGTACTCACGCGTCGAAAGAACAAACAACTTATCCGGTTTGCGACGAACCGCATCTATGAACCTTAAGACCTTACTTTCAAAACCACTTTCAGTCACATGAAAATAATTCGCCCCAAGGAAGTCATCAAAGAAGAAGACTTGCCGCCTCCCTTCAATCAACTTTTCAGCGGCATCATCCATAGCGAAAACTCTGATGGCTTCTTCATAATCCTCTCCAAGAAGTTTATAAACAAGCATCCTCGCTAAAGTGGTCTTACCGATACCTGGTATACCGGATATAATAACGAACCGATTCTTCAGTAGAATGGACATCGCTTCATTAAAGCTGTCATTCATCACATAGGTAGCAACATCTCTTCTTATCTCTTCGCGTTCAAAGCCAGACCAGTTTTCTATACGCCGGTGAAGGACCCTATCCATCACATTTGTACTACCAATCCACAACTTATAATACTGTTTCTCTATGTCGTGAAACTGGCCAAGGAGATTGTTGAGATCATCCCGTCCAAGAATATCAGAAGGATTAAGAATGAATGGTGAAAACAATTTAATAATTTCCTCCTTATTGCCTGGAGTCAATCCAACTGACGTTGAAAGGATATAACGCTTGGGGTTGAGGCGCCGAACTTTTTCTACCTCCTGTTTTAAAACCCGCAACAACGCGTCATAGTCTTTATATCGCTTTGCCTGAATGATAGTCGTCCCTCTTGGCGAAGCACAAGCGAACCTAAGATCAATCCCGTTATCGCGTCCAGGAGTGAAACTTTCAATGAAGATTCTCTCCCTTTTCTGGAGAAGATCTCTTGTGAGACACTCGAACTCGTTAGGTTGAAGAATGAGCAAATCGTATTCAGGCATACTATTGTTTCTTATTCAATGTTTCGATGACTGGGACATGATAACATAAATTCCCTAAAACTTCGCTCCCGTCTTCGCCGTACTTTCCGTCCTTGGCTTCATAGATGACGGACGGCTCCAGGACTTCGACCGTGTGCCAGACGCCGGCGGGGACGATGCAGCCGTAATTGCCGGAGGACGGGTCCAGGACAATGCGTGCCGTTTCATGGAAGCGACGCCCAATTGCCATGTCCTGCTTCTGTTCAATTCCATCTCCAGGTTCAATGCCGTCTCCAGCTCGCTCTTCCTCGTAAAGCACCTCGACCAATTTTCCATGAAGCAGCAGGACATTCTCTGTGCTGTGCGGATGCCGATGAATAGGAACCACAGTGCCGGGAAGAAGAGCATTGAGCATTCGCTGGCTGTTGTCGTCAGATGACGTGCGCAGGTCATGGTTCTGACGAAGCCGTGGATTTTCCGCAGCCTCGGACAGCAACTTCGAGATGAACTTATTGTCAATTTCCATCATAATTCCACTATTTTAACGACGCTAGGTATTCCTCATGCAGATGATAATACTTTTTCATGAATGCGATGTAGGCGATACTTAGAACAATCAATGCGCCAAGCAGATAGAGCCAATGCGCCAGAGGTGTATTCGGAATAATATAAATGAATCCGAGAGACACCGCCAGCTGCAGCAACGCGTAGAGCGATGCTACCTTCACATGCCCGATCTTCAATTCATTCGCCATAATCTGATATGCATGCTTGCGATGCGCTTCTCCCAGATTCTCATGCAACATTATGCGGTGACAAATTGTAAGACAGCCGTCCACGCCGTATACCAACAAGAAAATCAGCCAAGTGATATCTCCAGTCCTGAGAATCAATGTCCCTATCAGAAACAGCAGGATATAAGCCACTCCGATTGACCCCACATCACCTGCAAAACACTTCGCCTCGCCCTTGGGCCTGAAATTGAAATGACAGAATACCATGTCCGCAAGAATCACCACGAAGATAAGAGATTGATTCACAAAGTCCATACTCTGATTGAGCAGAGCCAATGGTATAAGCGATGCAAGCGCATACGCCCCCGTGATACCATTGATTCCATCCATGAAATTGATGACATTAGACGCACCTACGCAAACTATGAGTGCAAGAATCACCACCCACCACATGTTCAGATGCAAGATGTCCAGCTGATAAAACATCATCAGCATAGCTCCGAATTGCGCCACAAGCCGCACGCTGTCCGGCAACGAATGAATGTCGTCAATGAAACTCACGCCGGCAACCAACGTCACCGCCAGCAGGAACCAGATGTAGTCCCCGATTTCCAGATCCAATGAAGGTAGCCACCCTGCCGCAGCAAAAGCCAACCAAATCCACAACCCCAAAAGAAAAATAATCCCACCGCCACGCAGGACAATGCTGGAGTGCGACGAACGCTGATTAGGTTTGTCAATGATATTGAATCTGTCTGCCACCTTGAAATAGGCCAATTCCAAGACAAGAAGAATCAAAAAGATGATTCCGTAAACAAAAAATGAATTCATATTATCTTGATATAACGTTAGTTGATTCACTTAAAAGAGGGCAGGCCCGGAAATCCAAGCCGCATAGAAATCTTTGTTGAAATTCTAAACTCATGATAAAGTGCGCTAGCCTTGAAATGGCGTCGGAAACCGTTTTCATTACTGTCCCTTATAAGGAGAACACGTAAGAATGCTCTATCCTGCGATATTCAAATCCAAAAGCTTCGATTGCTGGACAAGGGATAATTGCGCCATTATCCGACGTGGCTTTTGATTCAATTTGCAGATACCTGGAATAAGGCCTCGTGTGGATTATTGAAGTGTCTCTATATGGTTCGATCTTGTATGCCATAAGGCAAATCCTTTTGGCATAAGCATTCAAGACCTCTGATATAGATTGTACATACATTAAATCCCTAAGGCTGCTATACAATTGAAATTCGCATTTCTCAAACTTTCCTCCGGGAAATGCAGTTGCTCCGTCGGTCTCACGTACAATCGCTTTCTGAAGATTTGCAGTACTTCCCAAGGCAGAGGTCATCTCTATCAGCAGCACTGTTTCACGATTATCAATACACGTCAATATCAAGTCACACTTGCTTCTTCCCCTCAAGAACGAAGCGGGACGTTTGCATTTATTTACGAAATCTTCATAATGAATAATCTCCAGATTGCCTTTCTCGTTATGAATGGACAACTGGCCCATACCTAAGGGAAGTATTTCTATCGGAAAGTCATCCTTCAAATCGAAATCGACAGAATCAGTAATCTCCGGTACTACCGTCACGCCACGTGAACTAATATTGTGCCCGACAATATAGTCCTTTTCCAACAACTCTTTCATAACCGTTCATATTGTTCATATATCTGATCCAGTGGAGCCGAAAGATATTCAGGGTTAATCAGATGCGCATTACGAAGTTTCAGATCTCTAATTCCTCCATCCTCAATAGCCCATACAGAAACATCGTCCCAGTCAAGCGTAGCGATTCCATCGTCTTTTACGCCGACATCATTACGCTTGACCAATAAATTCAATTGATTCAAGATATATGGACTGTGGGTCGTAAGCAGAAACTCATGTTCACATTTTCCTTGGCATAATGAGACTAGCATATCGATAAAACTCATCTGAGTCGAAGGATACAGGTTCTGTTCGGGTTCTTCGATTATGAATATCGTCTTGGACGGGACTGTCAATCTTTTAAATGCTTCTTGATATGACTTCAAGAGTTTCTTATATTCAGGATTCCCACTATGAAGCCCCTCGTTAATTGACATGATCAATTCACGCCTGTCAACATTCTTGAATTCCGGATCAACACGTTTGAGAACCAATTCATCAATCAGTTTCTCCCGTCTGTTTTTGGTCTTTAAATCCAGATCGAAAGACGTCTTTTCTTCAAAAGCATGGAAATACTCATCCGTATAATACCGAAGCATCACTATCATTGGCACGACGGACTGCAATCCGCTGGAAGCAGCTCCCAATGCTATACCATAAGACATCCCATTTGAATGTTCAATCCTGTCTTTAAGTTTGAACTCACTGGCATCATAGAAATACTTCACGCCAAGATTCAGCACATCAGTTTTATTCTCCGGAGCAAAGAACTCTCTTGCATTGAACCAGTCGAACAAGAAACTTCTGAGGTTTGTCTGCCCGAACTCAAATCCCTGCAATTCCGGCAAGGTTACAAGATTTCGTTCGGAAGGAATATAACAAATCTTCGGGCGAGAATACTTTTCCAGCGCCTTATGAGTAATCTTGAAGTTTCCCGCCTCGTAATGCAGATGGATAAAGTCCGATTCGAAGTCAACGAAAGACTCCTCGCCGAAGTAACCATCCAACTTATGAAAGTTTTCAACCAGCTGAAGGAAAGCCATACCATCAGCGACGACATTTTCATCCAATGCAGTCAAAGATTCCTTTTCAATCCACTTGCAAGTACTGAGAATCTTAGCGATAGTACTCTTACCGCAACTCTGCGGTCCAATCAAGAAATTGAACCTGTTGAGCTCCATATCGACCTCTCTAATCGGGCCTACGTTCTTTATCGTCAAGTGTTTCATCTTCGCACTGGGTCAATTGTACTCTTCAAATCTAATAATAATTTTCAGCAGTTTCAAATCTATTTCCAATCGTTTGACCGGATTTTTTGTCCGTTTTTCATGGCGAGGATACAGTTTCCCTACAAGAGCTCCGCATTGACTGCAAGTTTCAGTGTCAGTCAGCTGCCAAACGCGACCTTTGTTCTATCCTGTCCGTCTGCAATAATTTCGTGAATTGTCCCGCCGGCCTTTGTCTGTCACTTACAAATTCTTTCTTTCAGATGAAAATCCTGAACAAGTTGGCAGATGTTGATGTGCTTGTTTGTGATTGTAATCTCCTGAATGATAGGTGATTATGGTGTTAGGAACCCAAATCGGCCCGTGCCAACTCTCATGAAAAAATAGGGAAGTGGGCACACTGCTGATGTTGCAATACACTGTTAATCAATCATTTCTGAAATATCGTGCTTGCCAACTTGTTCAATAAAGCCTGTTCCTCATAATTATTGAAAACAGGTTTACGAAGATAAATAGATAAACCTATGCTTTGATTGATTCTGTATACTTTTGACAGCCGCGCGATGAAAAAAAGAATATTGCCCGCAGTGCAATCAACAATGAGGAACTGAAACCGGCAAGATTCCATAACCATGTTTAATAGAAATGACAAAATCAATCATCGCTTCACGGCCTCCTTCAAAAGACTCACAGCCAGAGCCTTTCACATCTATGCAAACCACAGTCAGGAGATTTATCAACTCTTGAAATCAGCAAAACTCATCTATGACTTTCTCAAACTTTGGAACCCTCACTGGCCAGATCTCCCTGAGTTGCCATAGACAACATCCTTCCCTCTTCTTCCAAGACTCCTTCCGTCATGTCAATGATGCATCTGCTTATCGTACAGCAATCGTATATTCGCACATATGCACATGCAAGACTGCCAATGTTGCCCCGAACATGGATGGAGGATACCCTGAGAAAGAGCCCATACTACCAGCGGGATCTGACAGAACTCCTGTTCTACAACTGGAAAAACATAAATGAGTAGGCCCTTCTCATGACCGACTCGGCCCAACTCGTACCCAATAGCCCACGACTCGCACCAACTCGTATCAATTCGGTCCTAAATGCTCTATTTGTGTAATACGGGCTCTATCGAAGACTCACAGTCATACAGTACAGCAAATATGTATTCATATAGATTTGATTAGTAATGTTGAATAATTGCTAATACACATCAAACAAACTGACCTCATCAATATCTATTACTGGAGTGAAGTTATCTCGAAGCCAATCCGTGCATATCTCACACATAGGAAAATCTTTCTTATAAGCATCATCAAGCCATTCATTGTTCCACAAGTCGACATCGGGTTCATTGTTCACAATCCTGCAGATTCCCTCATCATAGTCAATAGAGCCCGGTAACTGGTATGTAATGTGCTGCATCCATATTTGTATTTCACCAATGTCCGGAAACCTTTGAAACTTGGCATATATATCTTTAACAACTTTCGTTCTCACCTCTGTTGTCGTAATTTGATCTATCAACAGACTAATAATCGACAAAACCATTTTGTACGATTTTGGGCTCGACATTGCAATGTCTGTAAAAATAGAAATCAGAACATGAACATCTCCACAAACAGCAAGTTTAAGTTTCAATCTCTGCGCAAAAAGCGTAAGTATCTTCATAAGAGTTCCACTATTGGGATAAGACTTTGAAAACTGATGAATATACAATGCCTCCTGCTGAAGGTTTGACATAGTTGAATACACTCGATTCTTAGCCTTTCTATACAACGGGATATTAAACACATACGCCTTTTTGTCAGGTTTGATTGACTCTCCTACAACGTCTTCTGTAAGGGATGTTTTCCGTGCGTTCAACTGAAAATTAAGGCCAGACAATACATCTTGAAGATGGAAGGCTATCTTCTCAATTTCTTCTTTTGAATTTGAATATATCCGGTAATCATCTCTATAACGAATTATCTTATAGTCCGAAATGCCAAGCGTTTTCAATTTCTCGTCAAGTTCTTTATCGGCATAGGCTAATACTATTTCAGCGATAAAATCAGACAGGACACTTCCTTGTGGTATTCCATTAGTCTGCCCATATTGCATCCCCTGAAGATAACTATCTATAGTATTACCAAGCAAATCAGGCTTATGCCTTTTCTGCTTTGCATTATCCTTTCCCATCAACGCCCAAGCAACTGTATGAGTGTATATCGAGCCATAACAGTTTGCAATGTCAGTGACAAACATATACCGATACGATACCGCAAGTTCAAGACTTCTCTGCTCCACATATTCCCACCAAGAGATGACATTAGCAGAAGAATGAGATTTATCTGCTTTACCCTTAACTTTTGGAATACTGGCAACTTCAATATTATTCACATGTAATGCAGCAAATCTATCTTTTATCTCTTTCCAACTACTTTGATTAGTCATTACCTTTACCAACAGATAATACAGAAAAGGATTAATCAACTGAATAGGTCGATAAGAATATTGCGCATCCTTTTTAATCAATATCGAATGATTCACGCCTTCCATTTCAGAAGGCATTATTTTCTGATCCTTTAATATTGCTTTAAGGTCCTTGTTTCTGACAACATTCTCGACATAATTCAATACCGGCTTAAAGTTAATGTACACAGGCAACTGCATAGTACAGTAATTCTGTGATTCCATGAAATATTGGCGTGCTTTTGTGCATGAAAGATCCAATACTGTGTTCATTACAATCTATATAGGGATTGTCGCTTAATGTTTTCAATATGAGCGAAGCAGCAGACAATCCCTTCAATTTCTGCATCCGGCTCATCAAAATTTCAATTTTATATCTGTTTCCGGTTGTTTCGGCCGGATTTTTTGTCCGTTTTTCATGGCGAGGATACAGTTTCTCCACAAGAGCTCCGCATTGACTGTAAGTTTCAGTGTCAGGCAGCCGCCAAACGCGCCCTTTGTTCTCTCCTGTCCACCAGCTGAACCACGTTTGCCGTGTGGATACCGAAGAAGATGTACAGGATTTCCGTCCGCTTCGTCCTGACCTTGACCCTCCGGAGATTGTAGTGCTCTTTCTGTGTCCCGAACGAGCCTTCCATCGCATTCGCCATCACTCTGGCAAGTTCCTTTCGGACAAGGTTTTTCTCCTTTTTTCTCACCGAACGGACGGCCTCTATTTACGAAAGATGTCTGTATTCCGTTCGCCTTGCAGTAGTCACTGTTTTCAGTTCCCGCGTAGCCAGTGTCTCCTTCAGTATCTTGCCGAGCAGGTCAAGCAGCCTGCGTGTAATCTTCCTCGTCTAGCTCCTGCTGTCGTAGTATTTTCCGCCGCGTATAGTGAAGCATCAGCATCAAGTGTAGCAAGCGAAATGTCCAGTATTTTAACATCTTTATCTACTTGTTCTTTGAAAGTCTTTATTACAGAGCTTTTTCCAGAACCGTATGGACCAGTAACTGCTATATTGAGGATTTCGTCGTTCGCAATAGCATTAAGCAAATCCTTTACGGTATTAAAAGAATCGTCCATATCCTTCAATACAATTGGTGTCAATGCTTTTTGCTTCCAGTTCTTATTGACCAAATTCATAAATGGTTAGTTAATCCATGTATTGCTAGCGATATTCTTTCAATATCAAAAGAATATAACTCTTAACTATTTAACTAATATTGGCTCTTTATCATTTACAGCTTGTTCCAAGCCCATTAAAACAGCATTATTTATGATGTATCCTTTAAAGCCTGCTTCTCTAAACAGCAAGATTGCGCATAATTTTTGTAATTCCATACATGAATAGAGTATTTCTTTATAAGCCTCATCATAAGTATGTCCAATGATATGGCCATGAAGGAAACGGTTTCTTTTCTGAATTACTTCTTTTTCCGACTTAGACAAGGTATATCCACGATTTTCAAATGGAACTGATAGCTTATCGCCGTTAGTTGGCATATTCAATCCATTCAGTTTCTTTCTAATTGTTGCTGCATGTTCTTTCGAAATTACCTCACTGTCTAATAATTGTTTGATAAGAATTTCAAATTTGGATACAACACAATTTTTCCATCTATCGTTTTCTAAAAAAGTACCTTGTTTGGTATTGTCTAAGACAGAACATATTGTTTCTAAAGCCACTGCACACATTGCTCCCTCATAGTCCAAGGCAAATGTAGAAGATTCTATCAATATCAATACTGCTCGCGCTAAGTCGTCGTTGCCGTATAGCATTAGAACAATTCTCTCAAATTCATCCAATTGTATCCAATCTTGCAATTTGGATAAGACTCGACCGTTTTCATCAAGGATTTGACTCAAGGCGTATTCTACTTTATTGTATTCCAGTGCCGTTTTAAGTGAATATATATTAGTGGTAAAGAAGTGATATTGACCTTTAATAGATTTACGCATTTCCGAAAAACCACTATATGTCTCTTTTTCAAAGTCTTCACTTGTGCTTGCAAGAATATATGCAAAATCAAATGTTATTACAGAAGTAACTAACCCAAGCGATAACGATATGGAATAAATATATCTCTGCATATCATCGTATGAGCAAGCAAATTGTGATTCGATTGCAAGATAGTATGATTCCTCTATAAATACTGGATATATGCGCATAACGCCCAAATCGAAATGTATTGGGATTAGTCCACGTGAAATAGTTGACTTATAGCGATAAACTCTTGTATCAATATCTCGATTCCAATAATCTTCTTCTATTGGAAAGAAGAAACGATAAAAGTATTTTTGATCCCTTTTCCATCCCATTTCCATCATATTGCTTATGCTTATGGAATATGGACATTGATCATTTTCATCAGCTGCTAAATTTGTAGTTCCATTTAAATATGCACTCTTGTTCTTAACTATATATTTTGCCATTGTGTGTTCATTGCGGAGACAGAATTCACCGATGTCTACAATTTTAATGGCATTCAACGATTCGTGTAGACTTAATGAAAAATTAATTTCTAAATGACGATCCTTAATCCTTAGAGAACCTTTTCTATCATCAAATGGAAGATTGGATAGTTCATATTCGCATCTTCCATTTGATAGATTATGTATATATTCTATTGCTGAATCAAGATTCTTGATGATTTCCATTTTTATTTATTGTTTTATTTACATATGCATACAGATTCTCTCTTATATGCGTTTTTGTGAGACCGTCAAACTTAATTATATCTCGTTGCTCAGTACATTTGTAGAACGAACGTATTTGAAACTGTTTTGTATCTTCCGACGATATACCATACTTTATCCAAAGTATATAGGGATTGTCGTTTAATGTTTTCAATATGAGCGAATCAGCGGCCAATCCCTTCAATTTCTGCGTCCGACTCATCAAAATTTCAATTTTATATCTGGTTCCGGTCGTTTCGGTCGGATTTTTTGTCTGTTTTTCATGGCGAGGATACAGTTCCCCCACATGAGCTCCGCATTGACCGCAAGTTTCAGTGTCAGGCAGCCGCCAAACGAGCCCTTTGTTCTATTCTGTTCGCCAGCTGAACCACGTTTGCCGCGTGGATGCCTAAGAAGATGTAAAGGATTTCCGTCCGCTTCGTCCTGGCCTTGACCCTTCGGAGATCGTAGTGCTCTTTCTGGGTCCCGAACGAGCCTTCCATCGCAGTTGCCCTCACTCTGGCAAGCTCCATCATTATGTCATCCAACAACTTATAGTTTGTCAATGGGCGTGTCGGATCTATTATCACGTCGCAGAATATCTGGTAATGGATGTTGCCGTTCAGCTGTTCCAGCAGTTTCGGACAGCTGAGTCCAGTGTACATCTTCAGGAACATCAGGGCAATTTTCCCTTCAGGTGTGAAGAAGGACTTTCGTCCCAGCTTCGGTCGCATGCTTTTCCTTACTAGACCGAAGTTCTCCGCCATCTCGTGGGGAGGGAGCAACTTCTTTATTCTGCCCAATTCGCTCTTTTCGAACGTCGAATAGTAGAGCTCGTAAAAATTGAACTCCGGAAACGCAATGTTTGGCGCTATTTCAGAAAAATTTCGTACTTTTGACATGCAGATTAATTTTGCGATTCCCCCCAATTTTTCACTTTCGTCGGTGGTTGGGGGGAATTCTTTTTCCCTTTATCAAAGTTACGAAATTCCTATCACTTTATCAATCAACTCGTTGCGTAATTATTGGGCATTTCACAACAGTCCCTACTTAATCACGATTCGTTTTAAGTTCTTTTCCAGCAAAAGTCCCATAAGGTTTACCTGAAACTTCGCCAATTTTATAATAGTCACCTAATGCTTTAAGTGCAATATCTATATCTTCCTCATTCTCAAATGTAAACTTTCCATTTGAGATTTTGAGAGAATCTCCATATTTTTTACATACACTCTTCATCTTTTTAAGATTATTTGGAGTCAATTCTTTGTAAGTTCCTATTTTTTCTACTTTGATAAGTTTTTTATGTATAGATGGTTTTCGTTCTATAAGTTCATGTAATTTTTCACCTCCTTGCAAAACACCTGATTCGATCATTTGTTCTGCAATTGCCTTTGCCCTATCATGAAATTCTTCTTGTAAACCTATAATCTGTTCAAAACAGGCTTTTTTTATAACAAAGAACGTATCATCAACATAAATACAATCAATCTGTTCATCTAAATTGACTGTCTCTTCTTTAAGTAAAGCTAATTGCTGACTTTTTGTGTTGAATATAGTCTTTAAGAAACTCTTGGCCTTTTCGTCAATACCAATTTTACTTGGTAAGATTTTTCGAAACGTGAAAACCTTTTTGTTAATATTCGCATTATAAAATTCCATACAATAAGCCCATAGTTCTTCTTCATTTGTAGTAATATTTGCAATACTAACAACTTTCTCTGTTACTTTTTGCAACTGATTAGTTACAACATCTGAAAAAGAAAAAACTTTATTTTGTATTGGATATGTAAATAGATGTTCTGTTTCATCCGACAATACATCATAGTCAACCATCTCAAAATTCAATTTGATAGTCTTATCTATTTGATTGATAGATGCATTATAAAGTGATTCTTGAACTTCTTTGTTGCAATCTATCTGATATACTTTAAATAAATATTTATCTTTTGCACGACAACGCTTTGATACGCCAGGTTTAACAACCCTTGTAACAAAGTACAATTTAGAATCCTTTGCATAAGACTCTCTTATTAGTTCTAATATATTTTCTAACGTCATAATTTTATCTTTTATACCCATAATAAAGTTGATAACCTACGTTATAAATCTTAACTCTGTCATTTTCTTCTATAAATTTATCCTTTGATATAAGAATTCCTTGCCGAGAGACAGTGTCATCATCGTACTTTATGTTGAAAATGGAGTATTTCATACTTAACATAGGGTTTACCAATATCAATTTTGAACGAATATACAATTTGTACACCACATAGAAGATACATAATATTGTTATATTGTCTGCAATGTTTGAGTAATCATTGAACATGATAGGTATTATGTATGTTGCTACATATGCTAATGGTTCATCATTCATACTTGATATTTCAGTAATCTTAACGATATTTCCATTTTCCACCTTCTCTCCTATATGTTTAAAAGTCACATATGTCCCCCATAGACCATACAATGCAAGAGAAATACATATTGTTGCCATACCATAGTTCTTTAACAAAAGTAGAACTAAATGCATATTATCTCCTTCCCAAGTGACAACATTAAAATTTGATATAATTTGCCTAATAGCAATCAATAAGAACAATGGCATATACGATGATAGAAATAACACCATAGGTGTCATTCCTATCATTGAATTTACTTTTGTATGAGCACCTCTCATAATATTATTCTATTTGCGAAATTTGTTTGACAATCTGTTTGTAATATAAAGAGACCATACTCTTTTCGTCCTCACCAACATAACTATTATGAGCAATTAGACACCTAACTTTGTAAAGTTCAGCCATCTTAGTTGAAATCCATCCTTGGTCAGGAAAATACATATTGAATTTCTGCCAATTATTTACAATTAGTTTTGCCAAATCTATAAAATCAAGATAATAAATAAATTTATCACCACGTAATGGTAGCCATTTATATTGCGATTCTTCTTTTTTGCGAATGATAATGCCGTTTTTCACATCATTAGGTATTGTAGCTTTCTCAAAATAATCTTCCCCAAATGACTCCATAAAAATCTTGTCTATAAAAACGCGTAAAGAATTTTCTATACAATAAAGAGATGCATATAATTCGGACATTTCAATCCCTTTATTTTTTATCTCTTCAGAAAGAATATTCAGTTTGCTAAGATTTGCGGTTGTAATAATTTCATTCAAAGGGTCTTCGCTTGAAATCTTCAAAGAAGGAGATATATGTATTTCCATAACATCATACCCTGCGTTAGGGGGCATAACTTCTTCACATACTTTTTTCAATGAGGATTTTAATGATTGGATCACATTGGCATTTTTGCCATACTTATCCTGCGGTATATAGAAATTCACAGATGTATACATTGCATTCCAACGTTTTTGCGAATAACTGCTTGATGCAGAAATTTCACAATAGCCATCCTTAAAAATATCATAAGCATTATTAGCTGAATAATTCCTGTCATTTTTCAGCACAGATAATATTGCTTGAAAGAACATTACCTCATCAGGCAACTCATATGTAAAATTACTCATTTGTCCTATGTGTTTAAAGTTTATCTATTATCACACATTCATCCAACTTATCGACGGTCGTATCAATAAATGTGTAACCAATCATTTTTGTCGTATCTATCGGCTGGAGATTTGTGTATTGCTTGCGAACATATCGCAGTTCAAAAGCCAAACGAAGTGCTTTACTGCCAGCATCATCTTCATCTGTTTGTTTTGCCTCCTTGCCTGTAATTGTCGGCATCTTGGTAATCTCATACACATCACGCACACCATGCCCCCTAATGTATGGCATGAAGAAATGAAGATCTTGCAGGGCGATGGCTGTTGGGAACTGTTTTCCTGAATAATACAAGGTCTCAGTTCTGTCCATAAACGATTGAAATTGACTGTTGTCCTCTTTCACCAATCCAATAACCAGAGATTGTCGTTTAATGTTTTCAATCTGAGCGAAGCAGCAGACAATCCCTTCCTTCTCTGCGTCCGACTCATAAAAATCCAATTCTATATCTGTTTCCGGTCGTTTCGGCCGGATTTTTTTTGGCTGTTTTTCGTGGCGCTGAGATAGGTTTTCACGGGACAATTCATTAACTTTGTTCCACATAGTAACAATTGAGATAAGATTGTTTTGTGTTATAAGTGCTTATTTTTATGACTTCAAGCATTATAAAAATAGCACTTATGTTTTTTCTATCCAGCCGTAACTTGAAGAACCGGATTACTACGTTTCGGAAAACGTCCTTTTCCGAAATCTGCTGATTCTCAAATTCAGAAAATGTAGTACTTTGCTTGTTATTTTAAAAGGATATTGTTACATTCGTCCAGTTATAAACAACAACGAACTAACCGTATTTTCGAATCCTACTGAAGTTGGATAATACCTTTAAACTTTATTCAGTACCCTTAACGGCTAGGGGGATATGGCCGGACTCTAATAACAAACAATTAAGATGTTAGTAGAAGTAAAAAATCTATCAGGTACAGGCAGCGAGCATTACAATAATCCGCATGGCTATTCATCATGGAAAGAATTTTGGATTGCAAAGAGTGGTATGACGTGGCCTAACAAATGTGCGGCATCAAATTGTTATCAAATGCCGGAAGTTGGCGCACATGTCAAAAAAGTTAATTCTTTTGATTCCAGCTGGTATATTGTTCCTCTTTGCCAAAGATGCAATATGCGCTCGTACTCATTTTATGTTGATGAAGGTCTCTTAGTCCCTTTGTCTGACAAGGACTAATACTGACAACGCTTGAATTTATTATTATGGCGCTACTAAATTTATAATAGTAACGCCATAATTCATTGTATTCAGACTAGCCGCACGACTTTCGGAGCACCATAATACTCTTCTTCCTGGAAATCGATTTTACCAGCCATATGTTCTTCGATTAAAATCGGATATACTCGTAATTTCTCTGCACCGCTATATGCAAGTATATCATTTACCGTGGCGGAACCACCATTTGACATTAGAAAATCAATTATCTTCTTACGGTCCTGTTCTTTATAATCAGCCATGAAAAACACTTTTATTAATTGATTACGATTCATTATTTAATGTGACAATAGTCGGAATTCCCCAGACATCGCTCGTTATAGCTATCATGTATCCGGCTAGCATTTCCTCAAAAATGATAGGATAAACTCGCAATTTTTCCGCTCCGCTATTTTCAATAATGTCACTTACATAGACTTCAGCTTTCCCTTTTACATACTCAAGTATCCGTTTTCGATCTAGTTCTTTGTAATTAACAGGTTTAATGGACTGAATATGCTTGTTTATTGTTTGTTCTGCATCATGCGTCAAACTGCTATAGTCACCAGGAGCATCCAACCATGCCGTGATTGCCTTCCACCATTCAGTTCTGCCAAGATGCGTACTGATACTGAAACCTATGATTTTGTGAAGAAACGTCGTATGCCGCTTCGCGTGATAACGGATCAATGCATACGTGCCCCACACGAAAAATATTGATGATATGATTACAATGTAAAGCTGTAATTCCATGGAAGCTTTGAAAAAGACACTTATTCCCCATATCGCGGTGATCAGCATTCCGATAAGAATTTCAATCATGGTCGTAATGAAATGACTTACACCAATATTGACAAACGCATGATGCAGATGAGTTTTGTCGGGTTTAAAAGGGCTCTTTTTGTTTGCTATCCTCATTGACATGACCCTTAGGGTATCAAACACAGGCACAGAAAGAATTGCCAATGAAAGCGCGATCATATTGACGCCCTCAGCTGCCTCATAATAAGACACGGTACTGTCAGAACTCAAGATGCAAATTAAAAACCATGTCAAGAGAATTCCCATCACCATAGTGCCGGCATCTCCTATAAACATTCTGGACTTCAAACCGAAGACATTGTGAATGAAGAATGGAATAAGTGCTCCTGACATTGTAAGCGCCAGAACAGCATTTGGGATATCGCCGGCTTTTATAAATGCCGCACCGAATAGGACACAGCAGTTTATGCACAAGCCGCTCGACAATCCATTTACTCCATCTACCATATTAATGGCATTGATAATGCCGACCCCGGCAAAGATTGTTAGAGGAACTGCAATCCACCAAGAAAAAGACTCAACTCCCCACATTCCCCTGAAAGTGTCAATGCACATTCCGCTAGAAAAAATCAAACATAAGATGGTAGCAATTTCGATGATGAACCTGGATTTAGGTGTCAGTCCTATTATGTCATCCATGGCTCCAATGTATAGCATCATACCCATGGCAGCCAGAATAGGAAATAGGCTTATGTGAATTTCATCAGGAGAAAATAGCTGGTTGAAAACAGCAGTAATCATCATGCCGGCCAGAACCCCGAAAAAAACGGCAAGTCCGCCGACTACAGGGATCGGTCTTTTTTGAAGTTTCCTGGCATCTGGAATATCTACCAGTTTTTTATCCAAAGCAATCTTTAGAATCTTGAAGTAAATCCAATTTACAGCAGCAACGGCAGTAATAACTCCAAGTATGATCGGTACTATCAAATTAATGCTCATGCGTTTATACTTTTTATTGGGTTAATTCTGTCTTAGAAATTGTTGATCAGTTTCTCAAGTAGAGACATGTTTTTGTGGAACGAAAAATGTTCCTTGCAGTAGGCTTTGCCGTTTTGTCCCATTTGCTCAAGTTCAATAGCTTCCATAGAAGACATTTTCTCGATGGTGTATGCCAGATGCTCGGCATCTCCTGCAGGAACGGTAAAACCGCATCCAGATTCCTTGACGATGGCGTTGCCTTCACCATTTACCATTGCAATAACAGGCTTCCCCGCAGACATATATGCTTGGAGCTTTGCCGGGCATGTGAGATTGAATATAAGCGAGTCTTTCAATGCGAAATACAATACATCAGCGTTGCTGAAGAAAAGCCCCATTGTTTCAAGGGGATGACGCCCTACCCAATGCACAGTGTCCTGAAGTCCCTGATGTTGGATGTATTCCTCTACCCACTGACGTTTTCTTCCATCGCCGACAAGAATAAAATGTATATCATTCCTGCCTCTTTCTGAGAGAATCTTCATGGCTTTCATCGTATGTTCGAAGTCTTGAGCCTCTCCTATATTACCTGCGAACATTACCTTGAAACCATTTGGCAGATCTGGTAATTTATAGTCGTGGCAGGATACGAGGCCTTCTTCTGCCCAGTTTGGAAAATATACGAGTTTTGAAGCAAAGTCGCCTTTCTGGCAGATACTATTCCGGAAACCTTTCGAACTCATCAAAATCTTATCCGAGTTCCGATAACAACTTTTGGCAATGCTTTCGAATATTCCGAGGATTGTCTTGTTGTTTATTCCTCCGGCAACTTGGAGGCTCTCTGGCCAAAGGTCAAGGACCCAGAAAAGTAGTTGTGTCTTTGGCCTCATTTTTTTGATGATGATAGCTGGTATTCCTATAGTTACGGGACTCGTCTCATGTACGACTATTGCATCATATTTATGAAATATGCCCATGAAGATAGCCCGGATGCTTGCAGTGAATGCAAAACTCATGTAGTTCAGTGCCAGCATTTTTCCGCTGCCATTTCCTCGGGGAATAATTGCAGTGCGAATAATTTTTACGCCATTGACTATTTCTTTCCTCTTTTTGAACAATCCGTATCCTTTGAAGAATTTTCCTCCAGGATAATTGGGAATATCGCTTAAGACAGTGACGTTATATCCTCTTCTGGCGAGCTCAAATGCTACATCATTGCATTTGAAGTTCTCCGGATAAAAGTGTGGAGATATTAGCAGTATTTTCTTGTTGTCCATGATTGAGTTGATCTATTATTCAGGTCGGTTTCTATTCAGTTTCGATACTTAGATTCACTCTTCTGTTGGTTTACTGTGAAGATCTGAAAGAGTAGTCTTATACAGTTCAATATATTTTTCGAAACATTTGTTCTTGTCGAAATGATCTTCAGCCCGTTTACGGCAGTCTTCAGCTGATAATGGAGAGTCTTTCAATTTCATAATAGCCTCTGCTAAACCATTGACATCTCCCTGCTCCACAACTATTCCTGTCTTCTCGTCTATTGCCTCCGGACTACCACCGGTTTTATATGTAATAACCGGAGTACCGCAGGCTAAAGACTCAAGATTTACCGTCGGGAAGGTATCAGCATAAGTCGGATTAATTAATACGTCCGAAGTGGAATAAAGTTGTGCCAATTCATGCACGTTTTGAGTCCGTTGTATTCCTATGATACCAACAGGTAGACTTCTTAGCTGGTCAGCTGAGAGACCTACCATTGTTATTTCATAATCATTTTGAGCGAGCAATGTCCTTAGTTTATAGATATCTAACTCTCCTTTGTCAGGCGACCAAACACTAGAAACTGCAAGAATGCGAAAACGTCTATTAGTATTTGATATTTTTGTAAAATAAGGTTTGAAAGTTGTCAAATCCACGCCATTCTTGATAATCGTCATTTCTTTCTCTTTTAGAAAAGATGACTTGACGAAAGTGTCCATCCACTCGGAACAAGAAACGAGGGTTAGATTCTTACATTCTCCAAACAAATGTTTTTTTAAATAATAATTCTTCTTTGAGCGATCTGTCCAAGTCTTTGGGTACTCATCCTTTAATGGACAATCATGGCACCCAGTTTTCCAGCGCTCGCAATTCTTCTTTACAAAATAAGCAATGTCCGGTAAACGCCCAACAATCGTGAAAAGTCCAAACAACCTTAATATCTGTCTTATTGAGGTATTCAAAGAGTAATCGATAGTTAAGGAAGTGGTCATGAATATTATGCAACTGAACGACATCCGGTTTAATAGATTTGATCTTGTGAATCAAGCATTTAGTCGCCCAACGAGAGTTAAGCCCTTCATTATCACAAATCCGCTGTGCTGCATAGTGGAGATATAAGTCTAATTTGCCTCCAACTTTGATTAAATGCGATTGAGAAGGATTAAACCAACGACCATATGCTATGTAAGACTCCCAACCATGTTTCCTAGCGCATATCCCTATCTGCTCGGCAATTTTTCCCGTAGATCCCCAGTTGGCGGTGGCGTTGATTTGTAAGAGGGTCATACTCATGCCACGCTCCTCCTCTCATCATAAGCGAATGATTTATTACACAAGCAAGAGACGCCTATGCTATGATTATTACTATTTATCCTTTTCCCCCCCTTATTATTTAATTTCGATAAGAACGCAACCGGATTATTCATATACTTTGCTATTTTTACCAATTGTTTATCAGACATTAACCACCACTGAGAATTTAATATTTTTTTTATTATATCTTCGTCAAATCTATATTTTATTATCTTTGCAGGACATCCTGCAACAACTGCGTATGGAGGAACATCTTTAGTAACAACAGCACCAGCTCCTATTACAGCACCTGTCCCGATTATCAGTCCTTGCATTATTATTGCCCGGCTACCGATCCAAATATCATTTCCTATAATTGTTTTAGTTGTTATTTTTATAGGTAATTTTCCAAGATGATGACATGTTCTGCTGTTGGCATTATAAAAAACAGGAGAAGTTGAAACCCAATTAATAGGATGCTTAGCTCCGCCTACAATTAAACCATTGGCGATGCTGCAAAATGCGCCAATTTCACAATTGGTAACTTCACTGTCGTAACCCACATACGAGTGGCGTCCTAATTTTGAATAATAGAAAGTGGTCCTAGAATATATTTTGGCAGTTTTATCGATATCGCTATTCAAGATACTTTTCCCTCGCAGTACTCTTTTAAAAAATTTTGAATATAAACATCCGAAAGTCATATCAATTTTAAATTTTTTCTTATTACTTCCATTTGATAATATGGATTCCAGTTCGTATCTATTTCCTTGAAACATGCCTGTCGTATATTCTCACGTTGGTTATGCTTTTTCGCAAACCAACCGCTAATCTTGTTCGCTAAATCAGAGATATCATCCTTCTTGAAAAAATCGCCTGTTACGCCAGTGCTTATAGCCTCGTATTCTGGCATCTGCCATTCAAAGCAATTATGGGTAATAATCGGACAGCCGAATGTCAAGCAATGTATTGCCGTAAGCCCCACATTTCCTGGCGACACACACAAATCTGCATTGTATACAAGCTCGGCATTCTTGCCCTCATCATAACAGGCTCCGTAAAACCAGACTTGTCCGTCCATGTCCAAGGCTTTCACCTTACTCTTCAGAGCCTCAGCCTCTTCTCCATTACCAACAAACACCAAATTGTATTTTTCTCCCTTGTCACGAAGCGCAGCAAGAGCATCTACAATCATATCCAACTTCTTCACTTTCGTCAATCTGCCAATAAAAATGATAGTTTTTTGTTCATTATTAAAATGTGACTTATAGATATCAGATGACTTTAAATTCTCTCGAAGTGCCTTTTGGGTGTCATAATCAAGCGAATTATGGATAGCAAATAACTTCTTCTCAGAGATACCACGCTCTGTCAATAGCTTTTTTGCCCTGTCACCATACACAAACATTCCCGACACGTGCCTAAACTGCCACATTTTTAATTTTGCATCAACGCCATACTCCTTGCCATACCAACCATGTGTCCATATATAAATTTTCTTCTTCGGGAAAAAACATGATGCCAATAATAAAAACAGATAGTCAGTCAATGAACGCGACTCTGCCAGCATAAAGAAATTGTTGTACTCTTTCTTAAACAGAAGCCGCAATATTCCTCGCTTCCAGTACATTTTACTTGGATTGCCCAAAGTCTTGTAATACTTCACACTTTTTAGTAACGAAGTATCCATTTCCTTTATGTCCGACTTGGTTTCTCCAAAATACCAGTCACAATTATATTCTGCATCTATCATGCGAAAAACCGCCTCGCGATAGCGAGGCGCAGCGTTGAATATCAAACAAAGTTTTTGCATATTTTCGTGTTTATAACAAATACATTTCTACGTGTTTACGTCCATCATTATTCAATATATTATTCAAGCCAGCTCCAACCAAACAACCATCTGGAACGTCCTTTGTTACAATAGCTCCAGGAGAGATAAAAACCCAATTTCCAATCTTTGCATTTCCGATAACCTTAGCACCATTTCCGATGAAAACATAGTCTCCTATCCTTGGTGCCCCCTTCCCTCTGTCACCGCCAATTAGCACCTGAGGATGTATTGTGCAATATTTGCCTATAACAGCCCCTGGGTTAATGACAAACGGACCATTATGTGGAAAGGCAAGCCCTTCTCCTGAGTTAAGTCCATCTGACAATGTTACGCAATATTTTCCGCATATTCGTTCCATCAATAGTCTGTTTAAGGTGAGTATTATCCCCCCCCCGATACTCTTTTAGGTATTGACACAACCGGTATCTAATAATTATCCTGTATGCAGGAATACGAACATATTGCTGAATGTATTTTAGGGATTGTCGTTTAATGTTTTCAATTTGACCGAAGCAGCCGACTGATC
>ERZ827043.1474-NODE-1474-length-23877-cov-3.483796_pt1 | contig 23877 bp, 51 predicted proteins | sample MGYA00519923_ERZ827043 | MGnify/ENA primary metagenome ERZ827043 (study PRJEB31778, sample SAMEA3449251) | human gut metagenome | biome: human gut; feature: human-associated habitat; material: faeces | place: United Kingdom | collected 2010/2012 ... | reverse complement strand
TTGTCCATTACCTGACTGGGTTGCGACAAAAGTAAAACTGATATTCTTACTTAAATTACTATTTAGCTCAATCGTTGCACAAGAATAGAAAAGTTATACCAAGACACTTACATAAATTTTCAATAAAGAAAGGAGACATATATGTATTTAAAATTTTTAGATTCCCAAAAAATAATCCAGTGTACCGTTGTACCAGAATCGGAACACGTAGTAACACTGAAATTCCATGATGCGGTTACCGTAGATAAAAGCGGATTTGATTTGTTCTTAGACGAAAAAGGAGAACTTGACATTGGCGGTGATTCTTACCACAGCTATAATACTGTATACAGGAATGATGATACAACCGCAGAGTATAACGGATATCAGCTTTCTAATGACGGTTCTGTTTATGAAGAACAGCCACAGCCAACACCTGTTGAACCGACACTTGACGAACTGAAAGAGCAGAAGATTGCAGAAATGAACGCTGCACAGCAGGAATCAATTCAAAACGGTGTTGATGTTACCCTGTCTGACGGAACAATTGAACATTTTACACTGACTGACCACGACCAGACAAGCCTTATGGGATTGCAGACTAAGGTTGCGCAGGGAGAAACACAGATACCGTGGCATACATCAGATGTGAATAAACCATGTAAATACTACAGCAACACGGATATGAGATTGATTACGGAAACAGCTATGCAGGCTGTGACATTTGCGGTTACGTATTTCAGAGATTTGCGCATCTATATCAATTCAATGGAAGATTCAACATCCGTTCAAAACGTAACCTATGGTATGACAATTCCTAAAGAATACCGTTCAGAAGTGCTTGCGGATATCTACGCAAGTAAAGGTATTGCGTAAGATTATCAAGCCACTTATCCTGTTTGCGATAGGTGGCTTTCTCTACGTAATGATTGAACTGCTGTACCGTGGTCGTAGCCATTGGACAATGTTCATTCTTGGCGGTTTATGCTTCCTGTATGCAGGAGAACAGAACGAACGCACAGAATGGGATTATCCGCTTATCCTGCAATCAATAAAGGTTGCAACAGTAATCACCCTGTTAGAGTTTGTATGCGGTCTTATCGTGAATATCTGGTTAGGTTGGAATGTGTGGGATTACAGCGATATGCCATTCAATCTGTTAGGGCAGATATGCTTACCATTCAGCCTGTTATGGCTAATTGTAGGAACAATTGCAATTATCCTTGACGATTATTTGCGGTACTGGATATTCAAAGAAGAAAAGCCACACTACAAATTGCTATAATTTGTCGAATTTTACCGCAGAATATGTCGAACGTATTTTCTTGAATCCTTGCACTTATAGAAGTACAATAAACTTGTCCACTATAATGTGGTTCTTCAAGTTCTGGTCTGGGCGGTATGTTAGTGGCATTTCATGCCGCCCGAATTACCAAACATTGCAAACAGACGTTTGATTTATTTGTTGACATATGCGAACATACATTCTATAATTAGTACAAACATTATAGAGAGGATGATTGCATGAGTGGGTTACATAGTTGCAGAGAGGGCAAGGATATGGCAGGGGATAATTTTAATGAAAAACAGTATTACAAAGGGAAAATAACAGAAATTATAAACAAATGTGAAAATTTGAATTATTTAGAAATTGCATACGAATTTCTGAAAAGATTGACATCAGACAAAAAAGACTAGGGCTTGCGCATTGCCCTAGTCTTTTTTTATTTCTCAGAAATCATGTCAATTAGTAGTTCCAATTTAGCCCAACCGTCTGAATCAAGTCTTGCAAGAGCTGATATAAGTCTTTTCTTAAAATCAGTATCTTCCATATTTTCAACATTACCTAATAAATGTGCAATCTCAATGGACTTTTTAGGTTTAATAAACATTTCTCCAATTCCATCTCTAAACCAAGATTCATTAATTTTATTGCCGTTCCATGTTTCTAAACAAACAATTTTATAAATCTTATCGGTTACTGGTCTATCTCCCTTTTCCATCTGTGAAAGATAAGTTTGCGCTACACCTATTTTTTCTCCAAATTCAGTCTGATTCATATCCAATGCTGCTCTAAGTTGTTTCATTCTTTCGTTTATGCTTTCCATTTTTTAATCACCTCCTTGAAATTATATTATCATAAAAATATCACAAATGCAATAATTTTATATTGACTTAATATTACCAATGTGATAATATAATATTGCAAACGAAATAAAGCAAAGGAGGTGAAAAAAAATAAGATGTTGCATTACAGCATCCTAGATGCGATACCAATAACCATATTCGTCGTGGTCGCATGCTTAATGTCATATTGGCATGGAAAATCAGAACATGGTCTTGGCATCCCAGGGGTTATTTTTACTATAGTTTTGGGAGCATTAGGGCAGATTCTTGCAGGATTTTTCCCAATGATACTGCCGTAGAGAATAGTAGTTTTTCTGATTCGCCTTTGTTGCGATTTACAACGGATTCATTCAGCTTTTTGAATTGTTCCCAATATTCTTCTGGAGTATAGAGGAAAAGCTGATTGTAATATCGCATGTATTCTACTTTTTCTGATTGGTAATCTGCTACGACCTGTTTGGAAGCCGATTCTAAAAAAGAACTAAATACGGATTCTTGTTTCTGATAATAGGAAAGTTGCTTTTGATAATATAATTCAAGCTTTCGTATTTTTGAGTTGTGATAGTTATTTAGCATCGTGACAATGACTGGTGAAATGATGGCTACTATAAGTGTTATGCCAGAGACCACGTAAGACCAATTAAAATTATTTGAGTTTAACATGAATAACCTCCCAAAATTATATTTTACTAATTATACCACAGAAAGGAAGTGAATTGAATGAGTGAAAAGGAAAAGCAGATTGTTGAGAAGTTAAAAGATGCTATTCCTAAAATGTCAGACTTCGACAAGGGATATATCTTAGGAAAAGTAGAGAACATGGCAGAAAATTCTGCGAAAAAAGAGGTTTCCGAAAGTAAAGAATAGTAGGTTTACAATTTGTTAAAATTGTTCCTGCATTTTACAAAATTTTATTTTTAGGAAAGGAGAAGAATTGAACGAATTAATTCACATTGGAAATGCTGATATTTCCATAAAAGAATATAAGGGTCAGAGAGTAGTTACATTCAAGGACATTGACATGGTTCACGAAAGACCGGACGGAACAGCAAGAAAGAGATTTTCAGATAACAGAAAGCATTTTGTTGAGGGAGAAGATTATTTCGTTTTGAAACCGTCAGACCTTGAAAATACTGAACTGTCCGAAAAACGGACACTAGAAAATGTAGTAATGAGTAACTTCGGAACAGCACTCATTACTGAACAGGGCTATCTGATGTTGGTCAAGTCATTCACGGATGATTTGGCGTGGGAAGTGCAAAGAAAATTAGTTTCTTCATATTTCAATGTACATCAAAGCGTCAACGATCAGTTATCTCCAGAATTGCAAGCATTGCAAGGACTTCTTAATCAAATGGTTCAGAAAGAACTTGCTGACAAGGAACGTGATAAACAAATTGCTATCGCACAGGAAACAGCACAGAAAGCCATTGAGACAACTGAACATATCAAAGAAGCAGTAAAACCTGTTCTCGATAATTGGCGTGATGAAATCAATGTTAAATTTAATCGTATTCAGAAAAGTGCATCTACACCATTTAATCTTTTACGTACAGAAATGTATTGCGAATTGGAACGTAGAGCAGGATGCGATTTGTCTACCAGATTAAGAAACCGTAAACAGCGCATGACCGATAATGGATGCACGAAAACAGAAATTAATAAGTTGAATCGCATGGATGTAATTGAGGAAGATAAGAAATTACGTGAGATATTTACAAAAATAGTTTCAGAGTATGAAATTGAGTACTGCGCTTTCAAATAAGAAAAAGGAGGGATATTAATGAAGAATATAAGCACTAAAACATTATGCAGAATATCTATAGGTTTATCAATATACTCTATTATCATCAACGTATTAGCACATTGGGGGTGAGAACATGGAAAAACAAAGGTATGTAGTATTGGACAAAAATGGAAGTGCATCTATAGTCCAAAAAGCTGATTCACGCTTTGTAGGAATTGACGAGCTGGCGCAGCACATTGCCATGGATGTTATCGAGGACTACCAAAGCATTATAGATGGCGATAAGAAAATTGAGGAAACAAATATTGAATTGTCTATCAAAGTCCTTAACGCCATTTCACCATTTAGAAGCAATTCTTGTTATGGAAAGGATTGCTAACTGCTTCTGCTTTTGCTAATTGCGGTTTTTCTTCTGGAAGAGAATTGATGATTTCAGAGTAGTATTGGTCGTACAGATTCTTAAAATCGTCAAACGTTCCATTGTAACCGCAAATTTTAGAAACAGCATAAGCAGATGCGTATTCATTACAATGCAAATTGTTTCACCTCCTTATAAAAATATAAGGAGAGTATACCACAGAAAGGAGAGCCAATGAATATTGAACAGAAGATTACTTCTATGGAAGTAGCTGAAATGGTCGGGAAAGACCATAGAAAATTGTTGAGAGATATTAGAACATATTGCAATCAACTTAACGAAGCCAAAATTGGATTGGTTGATTTTTTTAGAATCTTCTTAATTGAAAGTGAGGTGTGAGGTATGAAGAATAGAGAGAAGTTTGCAGAACAGATTATTGATATTGCTCTTCAAAGAAAAGGAATCGCTGTAAATTTTACGTCAGGAAATCCGTGCGCTTGTGCAGAAACAAACTGTTTCGATTGCCTTTTCCATGGAAAGGATAAGGCTTGCGAAGTTTTGTTAAGAGAATGGGCAGAAAAAGAATATGAAGAACAGTCTGTTGATTGGAGTAAAGTATCTGTTGATACACCGATTTTGGTAAGAGATAGTGAAAAAGAAGTGTGGGAAAAAAAACATTTTGCAAAATATGAGAACGGAAAAGTGTACACATGGCGTTCAGGAAGAACATCTTGGAGTTCATGCACTTGTGCCATGATCAGTTGGGAAATGGCTAAATTAGCAGAAGAGGTGGAATCATGATTATAGCAAATGATTCAAAAGTGGATTTTATCGGTAAAGATACAGAAATGTGCCTTGACCTTGCGAATATCATCCGAGCACTACGGTTCAGATTTGAACAGCACTTTGATGAAGAGACAGCAGAAATGCTGATTGCACAGGCTGTAGAGGATTCCCGAAGGGCAGAATCAGAGGTAATAGAGGATATGAAGCAGTTTCAGAAATCGGCTTCAAGAGGACTAACAAAAGCAATGCTATTTTAAATAAGAAGAAAGGGAAACAGATATGGGAGATTTTACAATTGCAGAAGTAGAAAAAATGTGTGACGACTTAGGAGTCGGAGTTTTAATCAATGACGGTCATGTAGTCGGATTTGAAGTAGAAGAGGAATAGCCATGGATAACAGGCTAAGAAAAATTGAGAATGCCTTGATATCTATGGGAATAGAACCCAGTATGCGTGGATTCTACTATATCGTGGAACTGACTGTAGGAAAGATAATAAATCCGACAAAGAAACTACAGGATATGTATGACGAAATTGCATCTGAACATGGAATTACAGGCGGTTCAGTTCATAAAGTTGTAACACGCACAGTAGAACTTGCGGACTCAAGAACTCCTACCTACAAAAAGTATATCGGGAGTGAGTTCAAAACGAACAGCGGTTTTGTTTCCTTACTGGCATTCAACATCAGAAGGGAGCTGGAAGATGAACAGGATAACGCTATGCGGCAGGATGAATGAAAAACCTACATACAGCCACACGGTAGGTAAAATCAGATTCTACAGCTTTCATATGATTGTAAGACGACTAAGCGGATATGAGGACATTATTCCATGTATCGCAGAACAGGGGATTGCAAATCAGATTCAAAACGGAACGGTGCATAAAATAACAGGTGCTATCCATAGTAGACAGGTGTTTGACGGAAAACGGACGCACTTAGAGTTATTTGTCCATGTAGAATCTATATCAATGGTATTTGAAGCAGATGGAAACCACACAGAAATAACAGGTGTTATCGTCAAAAAACCAGTGTTCAGGCAGACCCAAAGCGGAAGATATATAGCAGAGTTGCTAGTGGTATCTTCCAGGAAGAATAGAAAAACGGATTGCATACCGTGTATTGTGTGGTCAGTAAATGCTTTATTTGCAAAGAATTTAGCAACAGGTCAGACAGTTACTATAAAAGGAAGATTCCAGTCAAGGCAGTATGAGAAAGACGGACGGACTAAGGCAGTTTACGAACTGTCTGGAAACGAATTGAAGTTAGGAGTGAGAACGTGGAAGATTTGATTAAAAGTAAATCCTGCGATACGGTCACTATTTCGCAGGAACGGTATGAGCAGTTAGTTGCTTTAGAGAGCAGAGTTGATGCAGCGGTTGACTATATCGTTAATACGGACTTTTGCAACGTAAAGACCGCATTAAGAATCATGGGATTTTATAAAGAAGCAAACAAGCAGGCAGAGAAAGAAAAGAAACTGTTTGATTCATCAGAAGGAAAGGAGTTTGACGATGTGTAAGGTAATTAGATTAAAGAAGCTGATTCTTGAAAATTTCATGATGTATTCACAGGCAGAATTTGATTTCTCGGAACTGACAAGAATTATGGGGAAGAATGGCAAGGGCAAGTCCAGTATTGTGAATGCCTACACATGGCTGCTTTTCAACTGTGACTATGAATTAAATGACAATCCAGCGGTTAGAAGAACAGTTGACGGCAAGAACGTAGACGATATGGACACAGCAGTCACAGCAGTGCTGGATATTGACGGTAAGGAAGTTACGGCTAAGAAAGTGCAGAAGCGTACATATGGTGAAGCAGTAAAAAATGGTATTGTTGTTGAAACCGTAAGCGATACTAATTCATACTACATTAACAGCGTTCCAAAAACATTAAAGGCGTTTAATGAGTACTTTGATGTAAATATGAAGCTGTTTAAAATGTGTAGCAATATCAATGCTTTTATCAACCAGAAACCTACGGAAATGAGAGAATTTTTGTTCCAATTTGTCGGTAAAATATCAGACATTGATTTTGCAAGTAGTAATTCTGAATTACATGAACTTGTTCCTTTGCTTGAAAAATACAAAGCAGATGAAATTCGGGCTATGAATCAGAAAGTAAAGAGTGATTACAACACAAATTCTAAAATTTTGGACGGTCAAATCAAGGAAAAAGTGCGTGATATTCAGATTAAATCCGACATTGATACAGCAGAACTTGCCTTACAGAAAAATGCATTACAGGAACAGCTTGAACAGAATCTTTACAAGCAGAACGGGAATGAAAACTTACTGGCAGAGTATGATAAGGCTACACAGGATATCATGCAGTTGCAAATGAAGCTGTCTGAACTGCAGAATACGGCTAACAGTGAGTTGGAATCTCAAAGGGCAGAACTTAGGGCAACCATGATGAATAAGAGCGTTGAAATTAACAGTCTGAAATCCAGTATTAGGCTGGCAGAGAATGAAATTTCCAACAGCAATAAGAAGATTACAGAATTGACAGAGGAAAAGACAAGACTGCGGAATGCATGGAAAACGGTCAATGCAGAGAAATTTGACTCCAATACAGCTATTTGTCCGACTTGTCACAGAGAGTTGCCCGAAGAAGATGTCAAGAATCTCATGGAAACCTTTGAAAAGTCAAAAACTGATAGAATCGGTAAAATTGAGACGGACGGATTCAAGGTTAAAGGAGAGATTGAAAAAGAACAGCAGTTATTAAAAGATAAAGAACAGTTGTTATCTGATTTAAACAAAAATCTGAACACTGTAAATAAAGAATACGCAGAAATGACTGCAAAGTTAGAATCTATCCCACAGTATGTTGATATCCACGACAAGGAAGATTATAAGTCTGTACAGGCTGAAATCGTCCGTAAGGAAGAATTATTGAAGCAGTCAACGTCACTGTCAGATATCAAGAAATCTTTAAAGATGGAAGAATCTGAAATCAGAGCGCAGTTAGCAGAAGTTGAAAAGAAAATAGCTTCTACAAACACGGAATCTGATGAAGCAAGACTAGAAGAATTGAGAAACCAGAAGCAGGACTTAGAGCAGTCTAAGACCAACAGTGAGAAGATACTTGAATTGTTAGACAAGTTAGACAGGACTAAAAATGAAGCACTTACGGACGAAGTGAACAGTAATTTTTCACTTGTTAAGTGGCAGTTGTTTGACACAGCAAAGAACGGCAATTATAAATCCGTTTGCATACCTACTGTAGAGGGTAAATCAATTCTTACCACCATGAGCAACAAGGGCAACAGGATTTTAGGAAGAGTGGATATCTGCAATTCGATTCAGAAAATGTGTGGAATCAGCACGCCAGTGTTCCTTGATGATTCGGAGTCACTTGACGATGATAACCAGGCAAAGGTTGCTGAAATGGTTGATTCGCAGTTGATTATGTTGATTGTGAATGAGAATGAGAAGTTAGAGATTGTGGAGGGATAATATTATGAAATTAAGAGTTTGGCATAATTGCCAAGTAGGAGCAGTTAAAAACTTTTATATCGAAGTTGAAAGTATTGAGCAGGCTTGGAAAATTCTTAACACATTGTGGGGTTATGATTTATTTCAGTATGAAAACAACATAAAGCCAGATTACTGTAACGCTTCCGGGCTTGAATATTATGACGAGGAAGAACAGGAATGGTGCGAGTGGTACGACGATGACGGATTGGATATAAAAGAACATTTTGAGGAAAGAGAGGAATAATTATGGCAGATACAAAGCAGGCATTAGCAGAAAAAAAAGCGTTTACAACATCATTGAGTGAATGGAGCAATGCTATAACAGGTCTTATCATTGATGATTATAAGTCTTGCGGAATGAATATGGACGATTACTCTAAAGAGTGTGCTATGGAAGCTATGACAAGTATTTACAGTCTTGTAAAGAATAACCCAAAGGTAAATATGGGTAATCTTGATACAAGTAATTTAAGAGGAATCGTAAAGCGTTGTGCAAGTCTTAAATTAAACGCCAGCGCATACCCAAGAGAGTGCTACTTTCAGTTAAGAAATGTTAATGTCGGAAAAGATGAAAATGGAAAAGATATATGGCAGCAACAAGTCGAAATGGGCATTGAGGGAAGCGGATATGATTCTCTTCTTGGAAACTTCGGTAAGGATGTAAAACAAGTGTACCCTTATTGGGTTGTCAAAGAGGGGGATGAATACATTCCACCAAAGCACAAAGGTCTTACTGTTACAGAACCAGAGTGGGAAGAGCGTGGATTGTCTAACAAGGCGGTTAGGGTTGTTTATCCAGTTAAGTTAAAAGATGGTACAATTACATACCTTTCAGCTGACAGGGATAGCGTTAAGGTAAACCTCTTAGCTCACGTAAAGCAGAGTATGTTGAATGCTACATTTGGAATTATTACAGGTACTAAAAAACAGTATGGGAAAGAAGTTGAAAGAACTAGATATGATGCAACGCCGGAAGAAAGTGCAAAAATTAAAGAAAAAAAGGAAGAAGTTCTCAATGCATTGAGAAGTTGTAAGACAGTAGACGAAATGCTTGAATGCGAAATTGCAAGACCGTTTATCAGCGGCGCATGGTTAGATACACCAGAAAGCATGATTCAAAGGAAGATGTGTAACAATGCAACACGTAAATATCCTAAGAATTATGACCCTATGGCAAGACAGGCGCAGATTGAAATGGACAAAGTTTATCAGTTGGCACAGGAAGATATCGCAGAGAACGCCGACACAGTAGACTTCCCTGAAGAAACAGAAGCAATTGACGCAGATGCAACAGATGTGGAAGAAACACCTAGTTTTATGGGGGAATAGGATATGAGATTAATTTCACAGGACGGAACGATTGATATTCCTTATGAGAATGTTATGTTAGAAGAATCATATGTTGGAATATATGGAGATGGATTAGCCAGACGGGGTATCGAAGCATACTTTGCTTTACAGGAGAGACATAAATGTATAGCACTTTATAGTTCGGAGGAAAAAGCAAAGAAAGCTATGGAAATGCTTAGAGAGACATATATCGGTATGCCTATCGTAATGCAGAATGTTGATGTTTCAGAAAATATGGCGAAGGAATTTGAAAGATTAAAGAAATGCGGTATTGTGGTGCAAGCAGAAAATCAGCCGTCAAAAGTAGAATACATTAACAATGTTATCTTTCAGTTTCCACAGGATGATGAAATCGAGGTGTAGTTAAAACGAAAATTAAATGTATTTCCAGTGGTTCACAAGGCAACTGCTACATACTAACAAATTCCAACTGTAAATCCCTTATTCTTGACTGTGGTGTGCCGATTATGGAGATTAAGAAAGGTTTGAATTGGAATATCAAAGATGTGGTCTGGTGTGTGGTTTCACACACACATAAAGACCACAGCAAAAGCGCAGATGCAATAGAGAAAATGGGAATTCCAGTATGGAAACCATATGAAGAAGAAAATCCGAAGATGCAGAAATACGGTAGTTTCACAATCCAGTGTTTCAAGTTGCCACATAACGGAACTACCAATTACGGATTTTACATCAAGGCAGACGGACAGAAGCTATTATACATGACCGACATGGAGTATTGCCCTTACAGTTTTAGGAAACAGGCGGTAGATCACATGCTAATTGAGTGCAACTACATAGCGGATATGTTGGACAGGGATATCCCAAATTACGAACATAAGATTTTAGGGCATTGCGAATTGGAAACTTGCAAAGGGATTGTAAAAACCAATAAGTCAGATGCATTGCAGAACGTCATATTATGCCACACAGCGAAAGAAACTTGCGATAAGGATAGAATTATTGAAGAGATTAAGAAAATCGTTCCTAGTGCAAATGTGAGCGTTGCACAGGGCGGTATGGAATGGGAACTTAGAAATGCGGATGAATGTCCGTTTTAGGAGAAAGTGAGGGATTAAATCAATGAAATTGTATTTTTATACACTGAAAGAACCATATAATGGTAAACTATTTATTCAGTTTGAAGAGCGTGAAGCTGACGAGAAGCCCAAGACTTATTTGCTGCATGTACGCCCTAGAGATTTTTATTGTAGAAAAATAAGTAAAGAATATATTGGTAAACGAATGGGGGACACTGTTATATTGCTTGAAAAAGATGATTTTCTTGCTAGAAGTATTTTCACTGAAACAATTAATAAAAAAATATCTGATGTAGAAAAACAGGTGAAATGGTTAAGAGAACAGTTAGAAGCAGTAGAGAAAGGAGACATACAATGAACAGTGTAGATATATCAGGAAGAATGACAAGAGAGCCAGAAGTAAGGTATGCGGCAGATAAGCCATTTGCAAAATTCTGCCTTGCAGTAAATCGCAGATTCAAACAGGACGGACAGGCAAATGCAGATTTTATCAACTGTACAGCATTTGGAAAAATGGCTGAATTTGTGGAAAAGTACGGAAGAAAAGGCGTAAAGTTTGAAGTTCATGGCAGATGGCAGACTGGAAGCTATAAGAACAAAGACGGTAACACTGTTTATACAAACGACTGTATGGTTGAATCAATCGAGTTTGCAGAAAGTAAGAGCAGCAGCATTGAACAGGAAAACGGAAGTGCAGTTCCAAGTGGGGATGGGTTTATGAATATACCAGACGGAATAGATGAAGAATTACCATTTAACTAAAAGGGAGCGTGATTTATCTTGCAGAATCCAAGACAGAGATATGCAATAGAATCAAAGAACCGTAAACGGTTACTGGAAGTAAACCCTGGCCTTACGGATGAAAGCGGTATCTATTTTCTGACAAGAACTGATGAAAACGGCTTTCGATATGCTTATATCGGACAGGCAGTACATATTTTGCAGAGATTAGCAGGACACCTTGTAGGGTATCAGCATATAGATTTATCACTCAAAAAACATGGACTATATTCGATTGAAAATCCTTACGGTTGGAAGATAGGATTTATGCATTTTCCAGTTAACCAGTTGGACGAGAAAGAGCAGTATTACATCAAAATGTACGCTGACAATGGTTATCAGCTTAGAAACAAAACTTCTGGTAGCCAGGGAGAGGGAAAAGCGCAGATTGATGAGTACCGACCGCAAAAAGGCTATCGTGACGGAATCAAGCAGGGCAGAAAGAACCTTGCAAGGGAATTATCCAGTATTGCAGATAAGCACCTTACGATATCTGTCAGAGCTGATAAGCAGGGTAATAAGGTATCGGAAAAGCAGTTTGAGAAATTTAAGGAATTGTTGAAAGAGGGTGAAAGCGATGGAGATTGAAACTATTGATATTGAAGTTCAGGATTATGTCAAGAAGCTCGTGAACGTAGTTGCTAAGACAATGGTTGATTCATTTGAAAATCTGACTATTGAAGATGTAAATATGTTTAAGTTGGGCTATAACAAGGCTGTTGATGACACTATAAAAGCTATCAAGGAAGAATATGCTTTCACAATCTTAGAAGAAGAAAAGATTGACGAGATAGCAAAACGGTTAAAGGAGTGTTGACAAAAATGGACATTCTTAACGAAATTATTTCTCTTTTGAAGAGAAATTTTCCAGAACGTATACAGATGTTTAGCAATAGAGGCATTTCTCATGATGAAAAACTCACGATCTATCAAAAAGATGGAGTTATTGTAGATTAGTGTCCTTATTATGAATACGTAGAAATTTTAGGATTACCAAAAAGAGATTTTGAAATAATAGAAAGAGAATGTGGAGACAACGAATAGGAAAAGGAGCGTTGAAAATGTACAATAAATTTCAACAGGTTTACGACTACTACGGTAGAGTATTCAGAAAAATTCAATTAGACACAGGAACACCACCAAAAAAATACGGTCAGATGCTTTCTTACAAGAAAGGAAAAGGTAAAAAGCATGGAAGATAGATATCTGCATAAGGGGAAAAAATCCGAAGCAAAACTGAAAGAATTGAGAGGCGGAGAAAATGGATAAATTTCTTAAAAGCGTAAGCGAACGTGACTTTGATAGAAGAATATCGGAAGTTTTTGAAATGCTTGAGGAAAAACAACTCTACGGAACTATCAGTTTGATAAAAGATTTGAAATATTACCTTGACTTATCCACAAAGGAAAAGGCACACGACTGTAACTGCCAGCACAACAGCAATTCAAGAGATAATGAGCCTTGTTGCGGATGTGATCGCAAAGTTTCAGAAAATGATGATACAAAAAACAAAGTTACATCTCTGGAAATTATCGTAAGGATGATAGACAACAAGCCATATTACGAAATCAAGTACAAAAAAGTCGGCGAAGATTATTACCATGTAGGTTGCAGTTCATTCAATATTGATAATGTATTGAAATGGCGTGATGAGTGTTTTGAACTTGTTGATGTGAAAGTGACCAATGCCGACAGGATAAGGAATATGTCAAATGAAGAGTTGGCAGAGTTTCTTTGCAAAGTAAAATCAGATTATCAGTGGATGGAACATGAATTTCCGAGTGAAGAAGAACACGGCGAGTGGGAAGATTGGCTTCAATCAGAAGCGGAATAGGAGAGAATGTGGACGGACTAATTATCAAAAAGAAATGGTTAGACCTTATTGTTAGCGGTAAAAAGACCCTTGAAATAAGGGGTAGCAATACCAAAAACCAAAACGAAACAATCTATTTACTTGAAAGTGGAACACATAGAGTGGTTGCAACAGCTGTCATTAGTTCCACATATCCTGTTTCGTGCTCTGATTGGTCAGAAGAAAGAGAGAATCATTGTGTTGATATTTCTTATGCTGATTTGAAGAAAAGATATAAAACCCCTTATGCATGGGTATTATCCAAAATCAAACCTATTGAGGATATATGGTATTACGAACACCCACAAGGGGCGGTAATATGGGTTAAGGACGTGCAACCGATTGATGAAATGTGTGACGAAAGAATCAGATATGGTTATTAGCGGAATAGGAGAGAATATGGAAGATAGATATCTGTATAAAGCTAAGACAACTCCAAAAGAAAAAGGAGAATTTAACAATGTTTGGGTTACTGGAAATCTTATTGTTTCCAATGGAAAGTATTACATACATCCTGTAGGCAATGTTGTAAATGTTAAGAATGAGACTGGAAGAATAATTGTGATGCACGAAGTAATTCCATCCACAATCTGCCAATGCACAGGCTTGAAAGACAACAACGGCAATCTGATTTGGGAAAATGATATTGTAAAAGATAAACACGGAAATCTTTACAAAGCATTTTGGCAGAACAATTATTATCAGTTCTCTTGGATTTGCGTCAAATCAGATGTATTTTCAATCGGTGCCAAGTGGGATTTATGGAGCTTTAAGAGCTTTGAAATTGAAGTTATCGGCAACATTTTTGACAATCCCGATCTTTTGCAATAATTAAGACAAAGAACTTGAAGTAAGGAAGTGATTAGTACGGCAGAGCGAAGAATGTTCACGAAGAAGATAACAGAAAGTGATGCGTTTCTGGAAATGCCAAGTAGTACGCAGATGTTATACTTTCACTTTTGCATGAATGCGGATGATGACGGATTTGTGAACAACCCGAAGAAGATTCAACGGATGTGCGGTGCTTCTGACGATGATTTTAGACTGTTGATTGCCAAGTCATTTGTGTTGACATTTGATAGTGGAATCATAGTGATAAAGCACTGGAAGATGCATAACTACATACAATCTGACCGATACGTGCCGACTGATTACGTTGAGGAAAAATCCATGTTGGGCTTGAAAAAGAATAAGGCATACACGTTTGATGAATCTAAAATGGTTACAAGGTGCATACAGGATTCCAAGAAGAAAGAGAAAAAGACTGCTTATAACAGGAACAGCTTTAATTGTAAAGAACAGAACAATTACGATTATGGCAAGATAGAGGAAGGCTTGGGAATAACATGAATCTGAATGATTTACCTGTTGGTACACCAATAGACTGCGATAAGAACGGAAAAATCGGTCAGAAAGAGAGGTAAGAATGAGACGAACAAATCTTAGCGTTTATGGATTTATTGAAAGTTGGTGATGTTAATGGGTGTAATCGCAGACAAATTAAGAGATTTGCAGAAAGCATACAAAGAAAATGACTATGCGGAATACGAACAAATACTTGATTTTGCCATTGAAATTGCAGAGACAGAAGAAAATAAATTCTGTGAATGGAAGATTGTTGATACACCACATGGAATGCCTATTTACAATACAGGCTGTGGAAAATAAGGCTTAGTTGTGCGACAGGCATTGATATTTACTGCAATGCTTGTGGCAGAAAAATAAAGATTGTTAATGATAAGAAAGCGAGTGATTCAGAGTGAGTGACAATGCAAAGATAGTAATGGCACAGGCTTTAATGATGAGAATTAAAGATTATGCAGAAAGAGCCTTGGATAAAAAAGATGTAACACTTGATATGGCTATGGTTGAAATACGCGATACAGTTGACGCTTATGACGAGTATTTTCATACAGGAAGAAAACCACGGTAACTAACTAAAAATCAAAGAAAGGAATAGGTTGTGCGCACATAAAACCGAGGTTTCCTTTTGGTAGATTTAGAATGAAAGTCCATTGTTTATTTGAACAGTCAGGAACATTCAAGAACGCTTTCAAGAAGTATGGAATTGAAGCCTACGACTATGATATTCAGAACGAGTTCGGAGAAACCGACAATGTAATGGATATATTTTCTGAAATAGAGGGTGGGTACTTAGGAAAGCCGAGCATATTTGATAACTTTTCTGAAAACGATATAGTATTTGCATTTTTCCCATGTACAAGATTTGAAGCTAAAATACCTTTATCATTTAGAGGAGAATCAACACAGCAGAAAAAGTGGTCAGACGAACAAAAATTGCTTTATTCCATGCAACTGCATAATGAATTGCATGAACTTTATGAAAAAATATCTCAGTTAGTAATTGTTTGCATAAGAAAAAATATTAAATTAATTATAGAAAATCCGTATACGCAGCCACATTATCTTAGTACATACTGGTGTTTAAAACCGAGTCTAATTGATAAGGACAGGACGCTTAATGGAGATTACTATAAAAAACCGACACAATATTGGTTTATTAATTTTAAGCCAAAGCAAAACATACTGTTTGAGCCATTAGAGTGTGTTCTGATAAGAAAAATCGGAACAGTAAAAGGAACTGAAAATACTAGCCGTAAAACTGAAAGGAGTCTTATGCATCCACAATACGCAGATAGATTTATAAGACAGTATATATTAGACGAAAAATACTGGAAATAAGGAGTTGATAAAATGGCAAGAGATAAAGGATTTGAACAGCGTATGCAGGGCATGGTCTATGCTTGCAGGCTTGCGCAAAAGCAGGGTGTAGAAGCACTTGTAAAGACCGTAAAACAACGTGGTGTGACAAAAGTAGACATAACTGCATCGGATAAACAGTTAAATGATATGTGGGGCGCACTGTCTGATAACATTGGTCAGAACATGCTTACTACGGCTGTATGGGTGTTACATGATGCTTTTGGATTTTGACAGAAGAGGTTACAACAGTTTATGACCGAATTTGACAAGGCTACAGCTAATCTTATGAATCTTGACTACATGGGTGAGCATTATGTGACACTGGAAGATTATGCGGTGGAGTTAAATCAGAAGTATAACTTGGGGCTGGACGTAATCAAGGCAACACTTGCAACGGATATGGTAGATAAACAGGATGCAAGAGTCGGAAATGTAGACAAGGTAACAGGTATCATTAATGCGCTTAGACTGGCAGGGCATGAAGATGCGGCGGCGTATTTGGAGGGTAATAGGAGATGAAAAATAATGAGACTGATTGATGCAGATGCACTAAAGAAAGATTTAAAATCGGTTACTTTAAGCAATGGAACTTTAGTAAATACAAATGCAGTATTGTATTTACTAGAAGAATATCCGACGGCTTATGATGTGGACAAGGTTGTGGAACAGTTGGAAGAACTAAAAAGAAGATATGATATCGAGGAATTTGGGATTAGAGGAGTTATTTGTAAAGCAATCGAGATTGTGAAAGGCGGTGTAATGAATGACAGAGAATGAAGCAATCAAGGCAATAAAAGATAACAAGCCTACAAGCGGTTATTATATTTTGAACGAAGCATTAGATATGGCAATACAGGCACTTGAAACAGTACAGAAGTACAAAGACCTTGAATCCGAACTATCTAAACGAAATCTGACAATCGACCATATCAGAGAATATATGGAATTTGAGGACGAATGTGTGGAGATGGGCTTTAGTTTTGGTTCTTTACTAGAAGCAAGAAGAAAAAACACAGGAAGGAAGCCAATTTTAAAAGGTTCTGCAAAAAGGATTATGGCTATTGATTATGAAATTGGCAAAGGTAGAATAGAGAAAACTGATGTAAAAACATGGAAATGCGCTTGCTGTGATGCGGTTGTAGGGGAACGTATTTTTTCTCTTGCTAAACCTATTGACCAAAACATGAAAAAATTCTGCGAAAATTGCGGTCAGAGAATCGACTGGGAGGGAATTAAAAATGAGTGATGCATGGAAAGCTGTACTGACGGTGATTGTTCTGATTGTTGGTATGGTGATTGAAAGCAGATGCGATAGTGAATATTGAAGAATAAATAAGGATTAGAGAGGTGATAGCATGGCAGAGAAATGTGAATGTTGCAGAACTTGCAAATGGTACTCTGATGAATTGTGCTGTAACGTAGATAGCGGCTTTAGAGCAGATTTTCGTTTTGAATATCAAGTTTGCGAAAAGTGGGAAAGAGATACAAATGGTAGTAAATAAGGATTTAAGGAGAATTGAAATTATGGAGAATGTAACAGGAGCATATGCTCTCTATGAATTTTTAAAAGAATTGGTAGAAAGTGGCAAACTGAAAGAGAACAATGATAATTCAGAAGTTTACTTTATTGATGAAGATAGATTTGCCCATGGTATAACAGATTATTCGTTTGACGATAATCAAAGTTTGATTCTTTGGTAAAATAAGAATTTAGGAGAAATGATATGACTAAAAAAGAAAAATGTGAAAGGTATTTTTGGATGCAAGGTGCTGATGTTGTTACCAAATGTCCGGATTGCAACTTTCATTTTGCAGTAGGAATTGGTTGGCAATTTGAAGGGAGAAACCTAATTCCAGTACCATGCCCCAGGTGCCATAAGAAAATAGCAATGCCGGTATTAAGAGACCATAAGACATTAGCTTGTTAAACTGAGATTTAGGAGATAATTTTATGGAATCAGAAAAACAGGATATTAATTGCAAGAAGTGTGGTAAATACATTCTGACAGAGCATAGAGGTCAGGACGGAAAAATACGTTGCATTAAAGGCAGTTATCAAAATGGCGTTTATTATGGTATTGAGGATGCATTTTACTGTAATGAATGTGCGAAAATAAAATAGAAAAGGAGTGAACTAATAAGTGCGTTTTTCAGAGCTTACAAGACCAGAACTTGAAAGCATCATCGAAAACGCAAATTTTACAGAAGATGAGCTGGTAGTGTTTAAAATGCTGACAAAAGGAAAAACTATTACAGAAATAGCACAAAAGACAAATGCGTGTAATCGCACAGTTAGCCGAAGAATTGAAAAAATAAAATCAAAAATAAATAGAATCGGAGGTTTGACTATATGACAGTTGTGCTTACACAGAATGGGAAAGAAATTAATCCAGAAGATGTAGTTTTGCCGTCAGAGGTTTTGAAACTGATTGCGGAGCTGATTAATTGACGAAAAATTGATAATAGTGTAGAATGCGTCATGTAGTGAATATGGCGCATTCTTTTATATCTGATGGAGGAATAAGGATGGAATGTGTCGCATATATGCGTGTTTCTACAGAGAAACAGGCAGAAGAGGGAAACGGATTAGACAGCCAAAGGAGAGATATTGAAAACTATTGCAGAAAAAATGAACTGGTAATTACAGATTGGTACATTGATGACGGTTACACAGGCGCAAATATGGACAGACCAGAATTGCAACGGCTTGTATCAGACTGTGATCGTAAGCGTGTAGGCTATGTTGTTGCTTTCAAACTGGATAGAATATCACGTAGCATGGTGGACGGCATTTATCTAATTGAAAGAGTATTCCTTAAAAATAATGTGGAGTTTAAGTGTGTACATGACAGTATAAGCTATGATAATCCTATGGAGCAGGCTTATACGCAGATGATGGCGGTATTTGCACAACTGGACAAGAATACAATGTTATTACGTATGCGTGGTGGAATGTTGGAGCGTGTCAAGCAAGGATATTGGATGGGCGGTGGTAATCTTCCATACTGCTATACATACAGCAAAGATACAGGAACGCTTATACCAATTCCAGAACGCAAGGAACAGGCAAACAAAGCAATGGATTTATTCTTGCAAGGATATTCAGACGTAAAAATCCGTGATATGTTAGGATTTAAAAGCGAATTTATTGTAAAACAAATACTCACAAGCCATGTAAACATTGGAATGATACCGTATAAGGGGAATATCTATCAGGGATTGCATGAACCTATATTTAATAAGGAAGTGTTTGAAAAAGCACAACAATTCAGAGCAATAAGGAAAAACAAAAGGGCAAGTTGCCACAACATTCAAACTAACTTATTGACAGGTTTATGCTATTGTGGAATCTGTGGATGCGCTATGAGATATCAGAAATGGACGCATGGAAAGCATAAGATTTACTGTTGTTCCAGGAATAAGGACTTGCATTATTTGCCTAACCACAATCCAAACTGTAATAACACCTTGGAATGGGCTTCGGATATTGAAAAAGCTGTAGAGGACGAAATACTTTTAATATCTGCTAATATATCAGATTATAAGCCAAGAGTGAAAGAGTCCAAGTTGGAAATATTGCAAGGGCAATTAGAAAAAGAGCAGACTAAGCGTAAAAGGTTATATAACCTGTATGCAGAGGGCAATGATGATGTTATCAGCATGATTAAAGAAATTGAGAAAGCAATAGAAGATATCCGTAAGCAGATTAAAGAAGAATCCGCAATAGAAACAAATAAAACTAGACAAAATGTATTTAAGAACATAAAAAATCTTGCCGACATTTGGGAAGATATCGACAAGAAGCAGAAAAACACCTTACTAAAGAGTATAATTGAAAAAATAGTAATTAGCAATGGAAATATTGAGATAAAATTGAAAGATTTTTAGCACTACAATAATGCTATTCTATGGTATATATTTACTGCTAATATAGGTATATTGATTTAGCAGTAAAATAGTACCATACCTATGGTATTGGGTTAGTGCTAATGCGCATATTTACTACACTTTTGAGTCATTATAGTGGCAATTATTAGTCGCTATTAATGGCTCTTTTTGTTTTATGATAATTACAAAGGGAGGAATAACCCATGAATATTGAAACGGACGAAATCATAGAAAAGTTATGTGCTAGGGAAGATGTACAGGCGATACCGACAATCTACCAAGTAGCCATGACCCATGCGATACAGGAAGTATTAAAAGATGTTAATGAGAATATGCAATCAGCAGGAACAGATTACTAAATACCTATCTTATGATGATACGAACATATTATATGAGACTGAAAAGTTGAAAAAGGAGAACCAATATGCAACCGTATGTGAATCCATATTACCTACAGCAGAACCAGCAAGGCTATCCGCAGTATTATAACCCACTGTCACAAGTGCAAAACAGAGCAATAGATTATCAGCAGAATATACCAAACAATTACCAACAAAACCAGATTGTACAGGGAATTAACGGGAAAATAATTTCGGAGATGAGTCAGATAACAGCAAATGATGTACCTATGGACGGTAGTGTTGCGTTTTTTCCAAAGCAGGACTTGTCAGAAGTATATGCCAAGAGCTGGAATGCAGACGGTACAATCCGCACAGTTACTTATAAGCCTGTTTTGGATAACGATCCTAAGAATGTACCGACCGATACAGAAAAATTGAAATGCGATCTATCAGATGAAGCAACACAGGGAATTATGGATAAATTCGAGGAAATATCTGACAGGCTAGGTCAATTAGAAAAATCTTTGCAATCTCAAAGAAAAACTTCACAGTCACAGAGAAAGGATGATTAAGTATGTTTAATCCTATGCAGTTAATGCAAATGATGAAAAGTGGAAACCAACAGCAGATGGTACAACAGCTTATGGGGAACAGCCAGTTAATGCAGAATCCAATAGCCAAGAATGCTATGCAGATGGCACAGAACGGAGACACTAAGGGCATTGAGCAGATGGCTAGGAATTTGTGCAAAGAAAAGGGATTGAATCCCGATGAAGCAATGAACCAAATTAAAAAACAGTTTAATTTATAAAAGCTAATTCTTGCAAGATTAGAAATAAATTTAATGGAGGTAAAAAGTATGTTTTCAAACAATTGTGCATCCGTTCCATTAGTAGCGAATATTGACGGAAACGGAAATGGCAACGGTAACTGGGCTGACGGTGGATGGCTTTGGTTTATAGTTGTAATTTTTGCAATTTTCGGTGGCTGGGGCGGTGGCTTCGGTGGCTGGGGAAATGGCAATAATGGTGGAGCGACACCATACTCAACAAGTGCAGTTACACAGGCTGACTTACAGAGAGGATTTGATAATCAGGCGGTTGTGTCAAAACTTGATGGCATTACAAACGGACTTTGTGACGGATTCTATGCAGTACAAAACGGCATGAATGGCATCAACACAAACATTTTACAGACCGGCTACGGCATCCAGCAGGCGATCAACGCTGATACGGTTGCTAATATGCAGAATACAAATGCTTTGCAGACACAGCTTGCTAACTGTTGCTGTGAAACCCGTGAAGCTATTCAGGGAATTAATTATAATTTAGCAACTAACACCTGTGCTTTGCAGAACACCATGAACAGTAATACAAGAGACATTATCGACAGCCAGCAGGCAGGAACAAGAGCAATTCTTGACTTCCTGACAAATGACAAGATCGCAACCTTACAGGCAGAGAATAACGATTTGAGAAGAGCTGCTTCACAGGATAGACAGAATGCACTTCTGACTTCAGCGATGAGCGCACAGACAAACCAGATTATTGACGCTGTAAGACCGACACCTGTACCGGCATTCCCTGCATCTAACCTCTACGGTTACGCATACAACGGATGTGGATGCAATACAGGCTGTGGATGCTAACAACAGAATATCGGTAACTTAATCAAAGATTATGTCTGCGTATAGCAGTGTTACAGGAAACTAAAGGGCAGGCAGTATAGTCTGCCCTTTTCAATTTTATGGAGGTAAATTTATGGAAATTACAGCAATTGCATTACAGACGGTAGAAGCTGGACAGGATGTAGCTTTCACAGAAACAGCAGTAAACGGTACAAATTGCATTGTTCATAGACAGGGCAGTGGAATCATTAAATTAAGGGGAATCACAAACCAGTGCAGGGCAAGATATCTTGTGGGATATTCGGGGAATATACAGATACCTACAGGCGGTACAGTGGATGCCATATCACTTGCTATTTCTGTAGACGGAGAACCATTGCAGTCAACAAGAATGATAGTTAGCCCTGCGGCTGTCGAGAATCTTTTTAACGTCAGCGCACAGGCATACATTGATGTTCCAAAGGGATGCTGTAGCACAGTATCTGTTGAAAATACGTCTGCACAGACAATACAGGTGCAGAACAGTAACTTAATCGCAACAAGGGAAGCATAATAAGGGGGCGTATATTATGGATATCAAGAGAATGCATGATATGATTGAAAAACTGTCTGAATGTGCAAAGTCCGAATTTGAAAAAGGCATTGAGAACGTGAATACGGATGAGATGGGAAAAGTAACGGATATGCTTAAAGACCTTGCGGAAGCCATGTATTACCGTACATTGACAAACATCATGGAAGAATCTGGCGTTGAAGATGCGCTGGGAATTCTTGACCGCAGATTTTATGACGATTACCGTTATAAGACTACTGGCAGATATGCGCCTAAAGGCAAAGGTAGTTACGTTGGCAGACGTGGCTATGAAGAACCGCCATATATGCACATGATGAACATGGAAGATTTGCAGGACTGGGATTCCATGTCTGAACGTGAGCGTATGCGTGACCTTGACAGGGCATCAAGAGGACGTATGTACTATACCGAGACAGAACCCATGCACAAAGACGGCGGTATGAGAGACAGCAGAGAGGGCAAAGCTGGCATGATGCGTAAAGGCTACATGGAGACAAAGGAAATGCACAAAGGAACTACCCCACAGGACAAAGAAGCCAATATGCACAGCTTGGAAAGCTATCTGAAAGAATTATCCGAGGATTTGACAGAGTTGCTGCCGTATATGATACCAGAAGAGCGGCAAATGGCAAAGACAAGGATTACCACACTCGCGGCTAAGATGTAAGAAAATAGGCTAGGGCTAATAACTCTAGCCTTTTTAGTTAGGAGTATGCTATGTATTTTACGGTAAACGGTCAAACATGGAAATTAGCTTTTGTTCCTGCCAATAGCCAAGACTTACAGCGCAGTGACGGAACGTACACATTTGGTGTTACAGACAACAACACTAAGACAGTATCAATCGCAAGTGGTATGTCTGCATACATGACAGAACGTGTAATCTGCCATGAACTAACTCATGTCATGTGCTTTTCGCATGATGTGTCTATACCTATAGATTTGGAAGAACGGTTGTGCAATTTCATGGCTGATTATGGGAAAGAGATAATATATCTGTTAGATGATTTGCTGGCAAAGTTGCGTACTAATGCAATTTGAGATTGATTTTTGCAAAGAAATTTCAAATTTCCACAGAAAAATGCTAAAAAAAGATTAATCAGATTGATAAATGAAAACTTTACTATTGATGATTGGGCAATACATCTAACTTATAGTAATCAAAACCGACCTTCAACGATAGAAAAAGCGGAAAAAGAAGTATACAAGTATATCAGG
>ERZ827043.1471-NODE-1471-length-23891-cov-3.277941_pt1 | contig 23891 bp, 19 predicted proteins | sample MGYA00519923_ERZ827043 | MGnify/ENA primary metagenome ERZ827043 (study PRJEB31778, sample SAMEA3449251) | human gut metagenome | biome: human gut; feature: human-associated habitat; material: faeces | place: United Kingdom | collected 2010/2012 ... | reverse complement strand
AGCGCCACCTTGCCAAGGTGGAGGTAGCGAGTTCGAGCCTCGTAATCCGCTCCAAGGACGCTTAAAATATATTTAAGCGTCCTATATTTTTAAAAAATAAATACGGCACCATAGCCAAGCGGTAAGGCAGGGGCCTGCAAAGCCCTCATCCCCAGTTCGATTCTGGGTGGTGCCTCCATAATTGTGCGACTATAAAGCACAAAAGCCCAAAACCCTTGAGAAATCAAGGGTTTTTCGCTGTTTTAGGGGCAATTTTTAAAAGATAATTTTAGGGCACAAAATTGAATAGAATGTTCGACTAAAAGGACTTGAACCGGGGAAGCGTATATTTCTCAAAATCAGACCTCATTTTTTATATGAGAATTTATAGCTGCCTCACCACACGGACTCGAACTAAAGTCATATATATAGACCGTAATTTCTTTATTACATATAAAGATTTTACGGTCTTTTTTTATGCCTATTTTTCCTCCTTACAGACGAATACATAACCGAGTTAAACATCGGTAAAAAAGAACAAGGAGGTTACAAAGTGAACTGTAAAGTAATTGCAATCGAAAATCAGAAAGGAGGTACGGGCAAATCAACTACCGCATTGAACCTCGGCGTCGGTCTTAAAATGAAAGGCAAAAAGGTTTTGCTTATTGACGCCGATCCGCAGGGGTGCGGGTGTCCGGTGGACACCTCTGCCGTAGGCAGAAGCACCGACCGAGCCGACAGGCGAGACTCGCTTTCCATCAGTCTCGGAATCAAAAGACCGGACGAGTTGGATATTTCCCTTGCAACCTTAATGAGTAAGGTAATCGACAACAAACCTTTTGAAGATGATTTCGGTGTTATCCACTGTTCGGAAGGCATTGACCTTATGCCCTGTAATGTGGAGCTGTCAGGCATTGAAAGTTATCTCTTTACGGTAATGAGCCGCGAGTGCATTATGAGAAGCTATGTCAATCAGGTTAAAAAGAATTATGATTACATTCTTATTGACTGCACCCCGTCGCTCGGACTTCTGCCGATTAACGCTTTTGTTGCGGCGGACAGTATTATCGTACCGAGTCAGCCGAGAATTTTGTCTACCAAAGGTCTTGACCTGTTATTGCGTACTTATTCACAGGTAAAGCGCAGTATCAATCCCGACCTTAAAATCGACGGTATCCTCTTTACAATGGTGGACGCACGAACCGTAAATGATAGGTCGGTAATTGAGTCAATGCGCGAGACTTTCGGAATGAAAATCAATGTGTTTGACACCTTTATCCCCGCCTCCGTGCGAGTTACCGAAGCAAATATGGAGGGCAAAAGCATTTTTGCCTATGACGGCAAATGTAAGGTTGCCGACGCATACAAAAATCTGACGAAGGAGGTGCTGGATATTGCCGCGCGTGAAAAAGCTCGATTTAGGGATGACGGCTCTCGATGAGTTGTTTATGAATGACAAGGAACGAGCCGAAAATAAACTCCCGAAAATCTTTGATATCCCACTTTCGGAAATCGACGATTTCCCCGGTCACCCCTACCGCGTTCTTGATGATGAAGATATGCAGAACCTTATGGAAAGTATCAAGGACAGAGGGGTTATCACTCCTGCTATGGTACGAAAAAAGGATGACGGCAGATATGAAATGATTTCCGGTCATAGGCGTAAACACGCTTCCGAAAGGCTTGGACTTGAAACCTTGCGCTGCGAAGTCGTAGAGGTCAGCCGTGACGAAGCAATCATTTTAATGGTTGACAGCAACGCTCAAAGGTCGGTTATCCTCCCCTGTGACAAAGGGCGAGCCTATAAAATGAAGTTGGAAGCAATCAAAAGGCAGGGACAAAGGACGGATTTAACTTCGGACCCAGTGGGACCGAAGTTAGAAAGATCAAATACAGAACTTGCTGAGGAATCCGGTGATAGTACAACGCAAATCAAAAGGTATATCCGCCTTACCTATCTTGTTGACGAGCTGCAAGACTTTGTGGATAAAGGTCAGATGAAAATGCGACCGGCTGTTGAGCTTTCCTATCTCGACGAAGAAACACAACGGGATATTGTTGACCGTATCGACGAAACCGAAGCGTTTCCCTCGCACGACCAGGCAATCCGTATCAGAAAAGCATTTGAAGCAGGTGAAGTAAGCTACGATAAGGTCCGAGATATTATGGCTGAGGAAAAGCCTAATCAGAAGCCGAAATTCAAGTTTTCCTTTGACCGACTGAAACCGTATATTCCAAAGGACTATTCGGACAGCAAGGCTGAGGATTATGTTATAAAAGCACTTGAGTTCTATCAGAAGTATCTCAAAAAGCAACGGGAGCAGGCAAGGTAATGAAAAGTGCGCACAAGGCTGAGAAGGCAAAGGCTTTCCCGGTCTTTTTTGTTGCCCTGCCCGCTATTTCACTTATATAAGAATCTAAGTTGAAAGGAGGAAAAACAGTATGCAGTTTGATGTGAAAATCCGCAAGGTCATCGAGAACGGCAAGCCCCTCAAGGCTCTTGCTTCTGTCACCGTGGACGGTTCCTTTACTATCCACAATGTCAGAGTAATCAAGACCGAGAACGCGCAGTTTGTTGCGATGCCTTATGCGACCTTCAAGGACGCTGACGGTAAGGATGTCCGCCGTGATATCGTTCACCCCATCAAGTCCGAGGTTCGCAAGGCAATGGAAGCCGCCGTGTTTGCGGCTTACGAGCAGAAGCTCGCTGAAAAGGCTGAATAAGCCAAAGCACAGAAAACCCACAAAACAAATCAAAGAAAGAATGAGGTAAAAAATTATGTTCAAGAAGATCAGAAACAAGGTAAACTCCGCAATTTCCGCCGTTCGCACCGTTGTCGCCTGCAAGAAGGCTGAGGGCTATGTTGACTCCGGCGTAAAAATTCTCATCGCCGTTGTTATCGGCGCGCTCCTGCTCGCAGGTCTGTATGTGCTCTTTAACACCACCATTATGCCTGCTGTAACGACCAAGATTCAGGGCTTGTTCAATTACGCAGGCTAAACCAAACGGACGGAGGGGTGTCATAGGCGGCACCCCTCCGCCTATTTTCTTGAAAGGGGCGAATAAATGAAACACTTAATGATACGACCGATTATACCGCGAATCACACCGGAAATAACGGAAAATCCGCTTATTCTTGTAAACGGTATCGTGCTGCTCGCGCTAACGGTGCTTACAGCCGTTTTTATCAGCCTGTACGCGTCGAATGTATACAAGGGAAATAAGAAAAAGGCGGTGCTTTTCTTCACGGTCATTGCGGCACTCACAGCCCTTTCGCTGTTCTGTTTTTTTGGATGTGCTGCAACCACTGTCAAGGGCATTATCTTCTGCCTGCTCCTCGCATTCTCCTCTTATGAGGACATTAAAACGAGGGAGTGCGAAAACTATGTCCATTTAATGATTGTGATTGCAGCGTTTATCGGTACGGATAAGGTCCCTCAAAATGAAAGCAAAGTATATTTGCTCCGTCAAAATCGGTTTTCGTGTTTGTCATCTTTTCGAGCGCGTCATAACCCATAGTCATAGTTGTGGGCAGAAAAGAGGTCGTACCGTGTTCTGCGTAAAATTTACACATCGGCTCAAAATCCGCGTCCATTGTGTCCATACCGATACAACCGTGTGTATGCACGTCAATAAGTCCCGGAATTAAACGGTTTCCGCCCGCGTTAATATCTCCGCTTTTGACATTGTCGGTGACTTCCTCAATTTTTCCGTCCTTTATTTTAACCGATTTTAAGCTCCTGCCGATTAGGGCATTGTAAATAATCATTTTAAAAACCTCTTAATTTTCGCTGTAAATTGCCGTAATATCAGGATGCAGTTGCAAAATAGAGGCAGGAATTTCGGGAGTTATCAGTCCGTAAAAAGCTTTTTCTAAAATATCCCGCTTTTCATTACCGCTTGCAATAAGCAAAATCTTTTTTGTCTGCATTATGGATACCATACCCATTGTAATAGCTTTTTTCGGCACTTCGTCTTCACTTGCAAAAAAGCGAGAGTTTGCCTTTATCGTGCTTTCGTGCAGGTCTACAACATGGGTGCTTTTAACGAAATATTTGTCAGTCTCGTCAAAGCCGATATGAACGTCAAGCCCTATGCTTAAAAGCTGTAAATCTATTCCGCCAAGCTCGGCGATATGCTCGTCATAGCGCTTTCCCTCGCCCGCCAAATCAACCGCACAGCCGTTTGGAACAAAAGTGTTGTTTATACTCGCCGAGCAGATTGTGTATTTTATTGACGGTGGTATAAGCATAGTCCTCATTCATAAAGTGATTAAGCAGAGCTTTTATATCCGCCGCGGTAATATCTCCTACTGTTTTGTCTCCGAGCATAGGATATATCTGATTTCTCGCCGTACATTCACAATGGTCATAGGTAGTTCGCTCAACCGATGGAAACTTAAACAACACAAGCCAACCCTGCATACTGTTCCGAAGTCTTCTCTTTGGTTCCTGCGACGCAATTTTTGACTCGTTAAACGCCGCAATGTAATCCGTTATTTTGCGGTTAACCTCCTGCTTTGTCGTGCTGGAAAAGCTTTTCCGTCGGCGTTCGCCCTGCTCGTCCGAATACCAAACCACTCCGCCCCAGCGCTTGTCAGTTCTTTTGAATACATTGCCGTTAGTCAACAGTTTCTTTTGTGCCATACACACAGTCACACTTTCGGAGACACAATACCACACTACTTTTTCAATATCCGGCGACAATAAAAAGTTTATCAAAGAGTTTACATTTCTATTTTAATTGGCGCAACGCCTATTGTAACCCCATGCTTTTCCCTGTAATAACCGTAGTTTCGGGCAGTCACAACCCCGACAGCAGGTATTCGGACGGTTTTACAACCCCTATCGATCTGCTACGGCAGAAGCGCGAGAAACCCTTATGCGGTCGGCGTTGCCGTCCGCTGTGAGACAGGATGGGGCGCATTTGCAACCCCGTCCCTTTCTCCTGCTTGATTTTCGTCCTAGTGTTTTTGCCACAGCCCTGAATAATTTAAAAGCGAAACGAATAAATGCTTTTCAGGTATTGTGCATATAATGAGATACAAAACCGGTTTTTCCATACGCTTTTCTTTGATTTAGGCGGTGTAATTTTTGACCGTCTGATTAAATAACATTCGCTGTTGACGTTTCTTTCCAGCTGTTTTTATATACAGGTGCAGAATTATAATCACAGCCCTTGCCGTGGGGATGCATAAGCGGCTCCTCAAGCTCTTCAATAGACTTTATAGTGCCTTCTATATACTGCTCAAGTCTCTGCTTACAGTGCCGTACCCGTTTTTCGAGACCGCCGAGCCTTATATCCTGCACATCAAAACCGTGCGGCTTATTTTCAAGCATCCATTGCTTTTCAAAAGCCGTGTAAAACTCATTGAGCTCAGTTAAAATCAGGTCATACTGCGGCAAAAGCTTTAAAAGCTCCTCCTTTTCTCCTGAAAGATAGGCTCTTCGGGTGTCAACGCCTAAGCTGAATTTAAGGGATAAAAGCTCGCACAAGGCATGCTGTGACTCAAAAATATATGAATACTTATAATTCTTAGGTATCTGCGCCAGCTTTTCGGCACATTTTTTATAGGCCTGCGCGTCGCCGTCACAAACGGTAGCGTCCCACACACCTAAAAACGGGTCGCTGTAAAGCATATATTTATCGGGATTGACATATCCCACGGAGTTTGGCGTGTCGGGAAGCTCGAGCAACATAAATTTATCAAAATCAAGCTTAAATATTTCTTTGAATTTTTCTTTAATATTTTCCTTATCGAAATTACCCTTGGCAAATTCGGATACTGCGAAAAGGGTAGGCAGTACGGAATAGCGCGAACATTCTCCGCCGTCATCTCCCCATGCAGTTACAAAATAGTTTTCAATTCCGTTTTCGGTGCAGGATTTTACCGCCGTTTCATTTGCTTTAATCGCATAGGTGTTGTGCGGGGTAAATCCGTGCCAGCTTTGTGCGCCGCCTGCAAACCAAATATCATCGCTAATTGCCTTGTGCCGCTTAATAAGAGAATCAAAATGCCCCTTTTCATTTTTATCGTAATCCCAGTATACAAGTCTTACGTTTTCCGGTATCATATTTCTTATCTCGGGATTAAGCTCGCCCTCGCCGTAGTGTGTTCCCGTGGCAAGACGGAAGAACATATCGCTCCACATTAAAAGGGTGAAATCATATCTTGCAGCTATATCCGCCACCCGTTTTAAATGATTAATAAGAATTTCCGTTCGGTCGCAGGCGCCGTTAATATCCATATAACGTCCGCGACCCATAAGGTACGCTTCGTCCATACCTATATTTATCGTGCGCGAGGTAAGCACCTTATCGAGTGAAGCAAAAATATCCTTTATAAGCTTGTAAACCTTTTCATCGCCCGCACAAAGTATATCCTCGCAGTCGCGCATATCAATGTATTGGGGCCAATGCATTAACGCGTTAAGGTGTGCAAGGGTCTGGATACACGGTATAAATTCCATTCCCTTTTCGTTGGCATATGAGTCTATCTCTTTAAGCTCCTTCTGTGAGTACCTGCCGCGAAGATAACCGAAATAAGGCTGATTGTCAACCTCATAAGTATCCTCGATATACAGCATAACGGCGTTATACCCCATAGCACACATATAATCCATCATTTTTTTAACTTGTGACACCTGCATAACCGCATTTCGCGAGCAGTCCAGCATAATGCCGAAACGCTTAAAGCAGCTTTTATTCATTGATATAAGCCTCCTTATTTTTCACTGTAAATGACCGTAATATCAGGGTGGAGTTGAAGAATCGAAGCGGGGATTTTGGGAGTTATCGGTCCGTAAAAGGCTTTTTCGAGAATATCCCGCTTTTCCTTTCCGCTTGCAATCAGTAAAATCTTTTTCGCCTGCATAATTGATACCATACCCATTGTAATCGCGCGCTTAGGCACCTCGTCGATATTTGCAAAAAAGCGGGAATTCGCCTTTATCGTGCTTTCGTGCAGGTCTACAACATGGGTGCTTTTGACGAAATATTTGTCAGGTTTGTTAAAGCCGATATGACCGTCAAGTCTCTCCCTTTTCGTACCACTCTATAAGCTGTTTATAAGTGCCTAAAGGCGACGAGCCTGTGGCAAGTCCTAAAACGCTATCAGGCTTTAAAATTACCTGTGCCGAAATAATATTCGCTGCCTGTCGGCTTAGCTTTTCGTATGTATCAACCGTGATAAATTTCATATTTCTGCCTTGTTTTTATTTTTTAAGACATTTCATTTCAAAATCGGGGTCGGCGTGCCATAAATCCCAGATTTCGGAAATATGCCCGTTCGGATTATCCGTATACGCTCTGCCGCTGTAAAATTCATGCGGAGCTGTTTTTATACCGAGCGCTTTAAGCGGATTTCTGAGCTTTTCAACCCTTTCTTCAAAATCCTTATAATCCTTTTCTTCCTTAGCCGTCCAGCTGATTTCCGCCGCCGCAAGAAGTCTTACATTGGTATATAAATCAAGCTTTTCCTCGGTTCTTATATGCTCGGTCCACTGCGGAATCTCAATACCTAATATATGTGCACCCTCGGGTACTCCCAAGAGTTCAGGCTCAAAGGAATAGGTCTTTTCAAGCGTTCTTGCCGAATAGGGGTGATCCATATACATATAGTCGAGGAAGGAAAGTATTATCTGACCGCCGTTTTTAAGCCATTCGCGCTCAGTTTCGGTTCCTGAGTCTACCCACCACTGACCGACCATTTTATCAGGTGCGGCAAAATTCGAATTCAAAATCTCGTTCCAGCCTACAAGCACCTTACCTTTTTGAGCAAGATAATCCGCAATAACACCGTTAAAATACCCCTGAATATCGCGCGGGCTTTCAAGTTTTTTCTCTTTCATAAGGCGCTGACAGTCAGGACAGCTTTCCCAAGGCTCGGTCAGCACCTCGTCCCCGCCAATATGGAAATATTCGGACGGAAAAATCTCGCAAAGCTCGTCAATTATATCTCTTGCAAAGGTATAAAGCGCCTGCTTACCGGGGCAGCCTAAATTTTTAAGCACTCCCCATTCGTCCGGCACCTCTATTTTTTCACCTGTGCAGGATAGCTCGGGATAGCAGGCTATCGCCGCCGACATATGACCCGGCATATCTATTTCGGGTATAACCTTTATAAACCGCTCAGCCGCGTAATCAACAATATCCCTTGCCTGTGCCTTGGTATAAAAAAGTCCTCTTCCGTATTCGGTACCGACCGTCTGGGGCGCATAATGTCCCGAACAGTTCTTATTAAGGTCTGTTACCCTGCGAACCGCTCCCTTTTCAGTCAAAAGCGGATATTTTTCAATCTCAATGCGCCAGCCCTGATCGTCGGACAAATGCCAATGAAAGACATTCATTTTTAAAAGCGCCATAAAATCAAGTATTTTCTTAATTTTTTCAACCGTCCAGAAATGACGGGAGCAATCCAGCATAAAACCGCGGTGATAAAACCTCGGCTTATCCGAAATTATAACCTGCGGAAGGCTTTTTCTGCCCATATTTAACTGTATAAGCGACATAACTGCGTAAAACGCGCCCGACTTATCCGCAGCGAAAACCGTTATATCCTTTTCGCCGCATTCTATTCGGTATTCCTCTTTTTCAAGAAAGGTATCCTTTACAAATATTATTTTATTTCCGCCGCCCGTCTTCGGCATAAATTCGCGGAGCACCTGAAATATTTCCTCAAAATCCCCTGAAAATACGGTTTCCGCACCGAACGGCACGGTTCCTCCCGTTGTATTACAGTATAACGGTTTAGGTATGATATGTGTCATTTCTCTTCCTCTCTTTTCACTCTGTAATCGTTTGCGGTAATATAATCTCTCTCAAATCTCTCTGTTTCAAAAACCACAATTTCATTTTTCCCTTTTTTAATAAGCGGTGCGGGGATATACAAATCAAGTGCAGGACCTATATTCCAGTATCTACCAAGATTAAAGCCGTTTATAAAAACACAGCCCTTTGTGAAGCCCGACATATCAAGAAATGTATCAGCACATTCATCGGCGTACAGCTCGCCGTACAGAAAAACGGGAGTTCCGTCCGAGACCGCGCCCTCTTTAAATTCAAGCTCTGAAATGCGTTCAAAATCGATTGGATACATTTTATATCCAAACTGCTGTTGCTGACCTATCATAACGGGAAAATCTATTCCTTTTTTGTCTAAAAGTTTCGGACCGTAATTGATTCTTCCGAGATTTTCCGCAAGCAAATCAAGCGTAACCTCATTTTCATTACCACCGAGCCAGATTTCATCATTGCGAATACCCATACGGTCAATTACTCCTAATGGCTTTCCGTCCGCATATACCCAAACGTGGTCGCGCACCTTGTTAAGCTTTAGTCTCTCTGCCGTTGTATCCGCCGCGACCTTAGTGCGGTACAGCACAAAGCCGTAAGGATGGCGCAGTTCCTCAAAAGAGCGAGGAACAGTATCCTCTGTTAAGGCTGAAATGCGCTCTAAATTATCAAACAGCCGCGCAGATTCTGTCAGTCTTATTTCTCCGTAAGAACGCAAAGGTATCGGCTTGCAGGGAAGGTCAGGATCTTCACGATAACGCGAAAGCTCGTTTTTAAGAAGTCTGTACTGCTCGGTGTACTCACCGTTTTCGGTTAAAAAAGCGCCGTAATCATAGCTTGTGACCGTAGGCTGATAGGTGTCGGAATAATTTGCGCCGTTCATAAAGCCGAAATTTGTTCCTCCGTGGAACATATATATATTAAAATGCTCTCCGCGTTCCTGCATACGCTTAAGCGGAGCGACAATATCCTCCGCGTCGCGCTTATGAGGTTTTTCACCCCAATGGTCAAACCAACCGCACCAATACTCCATACAAAAATGCGGCTGATTGGGTCTTCGGGCGTCCAATGCTTCAAAATTACCCTCGGGATCAGAGCCGAAGTTAGCCGTTGCAAAAACACCGTCGGTAAGTCCGCCGTTAAGCATATATTTTTCGGTTCCGTCTGCTGTAAAGAAGAAGGTATCAAGTTCATAAGAAAGCATAAGCCTGTAAAGACGGCTTATATATTCTTTGTCGTTGCCGAAACTGCCGTACTCGTTTTCCACCTGCACGGCAATAATAGGACCTCCGTTTATAAAGAGGTGTTTTTTTATCCTCGGCATAAGCTCATTATAATAGCTCTTTATCTTTTCAAAGTAAAGCTCATTTGAACAGCGAGGCTTTAAATCCTTGTAACAAAGCAACCAATAAGGAAGACCTCCGCCCTCCCACTCGGCACAGATATAAGGCGACGGGCGCACTATCACATAAAGCCCGAGAGCGTCAGCTGTTTGGAAAAAGCGTTCCATATCGCAGATTCCATCAAAGCAGAACTTCCCCTCCTCAGGCTCGTGCAGATTCCACGGAACATATGTCTCCACCGTATTAAGTCCGCAGTTTTTAAGCTTTTTAAGCCTATCCTCCCAATACTCGGGAACGACCCTGAAATAATGAATCGCACCTGATAAAATCTGTATTTTTTGACCGTCAAGGTAAAACGCTCCGCCCTTAACCTCTAAATTTTTTCTCATTTAATAGCTCCAAAAACAATTTTTTTATTTGGCGACAGACCGCTCCTTAAAAGAGGCGGTCTGTCGTTTGTTAAAATTTTAATTAAAATTTAATTCCGAGAAGAAGCTGCTTTAATGCGACAAGATCTGCGGAATCGCCGAATACCGCGTCGCCGTTGCAGTTTGCAGCCTTGAAATTGATGTGGTTATTACCGTTAGCAGAGTATTTATTAAGACTTACAAGGTCGAGAATGTTAACATTTGTATCTAAGTTAACATCTCCCTTGGCGGCATTAACCGAATTAACAGAGGCGGCGTCAAACCTTGTGAGAAGCGAAAAATAGTCCCGATTTCCGTTTGCATCGGTTCCGAGAGCTTCGCCGTCGGTAAATGAGCCAATGCTGTTTATTCCGTTAACCTGTGCCAGAGCCGCGTTGATTTCTTCTTTATCCCAAACGCTTAATTCAATCCTGAAATTTCTGATTTTAACATCGTTTTCAGCGCCTGATTCATAAGCGGAATCGTTATCGGCAATAACAAGAATATCTCCCTTGCTCCAATTAGGCCCGTAATCCGCAGTGAAGTTTTTAGCCATTCCCTTTCGGCTCATTGTCACCCATTTTTTTGCGGTTACCCGCTGTGCGTCAAAAACAGCATATTCCTTATAAGGATCGGTGAAGTTTGCGGTATCTTCAGGCAGAGGAATAATGCTTACATCTGAATCTACAGTAGTGCAAACATCATATTTAACCTCCATATACGGTGCAAGCGCCGCAAGCAACTGATTATTTGCCATCCAACCCATTTTGCTTCCGTTTACGGTATATCCCGAGGTCACTCCCGTTTTAAGCAACGCGCCGTTTCCCGAATAACTTTTTGTTATATGACTGTTATAACACTGTTTATCCGCACCGTATGCAACAGTACCTACGCCACTGGTGTTAAGTCCGAATGTCCAAGAATGTCCTGTAGAATCGCAAGCCCATTCAGGCTTTGCGGAAGCGCCGTTTTCGTTGCTGACCCTTGTAGGATCGGCTTCAAAAATCACTAGCTTCTTTTCGGTTGTGTACTCGGCAATATCGTTATACTTTATAACAGCGCCGAAATAGTCGGTATTGCTTTTCTCATCACTACCGAAAGAAATATCATAATTCCAGCCCCAAGAGCCCTTCGGAGTGTATTCCGCGTCCTTAAGCGCCTTATTAAACGCCAATCGGTCTGACTCTTTAACCTCAATACGAAGATTTCGTACATCAATTACTACAGGTGCGTTAGCTAAAACAGCATCATCTCCATCGACCCATGCGCTGACATAGAAAAGACCGTCCGACAAATGATCGCCGAAAGTATTATTCGCGCCGTGCCTTGTGCCTTCACAGCTTATCCATTCGCCGCGGCTTGCGTTCACCTGCGAGTTTTCATCGCCGTTTGCTTTAACAAAGGCTATCTTTGAGTCTTTGTTCCAAAGCGGAATAAGACCTATATCAAAGCCTGGTTTGACAACGCCGCTGTCAACTCTTCGCAAATCGCACTTTACCGTAAGATACGGCAAAATTGTATTTACAAACTTCTTGTCGGCTAACCAACCTGTAAAATCGTAAGTATTACCTATAATACTTGACGCAAAAACAGCACCGTAGCCGCCGTTCTGACCCAATGTAACCTCATAATAAGCACCGTTAATATCAGACTTGATTTGGGCGCTGTTTTTTAAGTTTTGCGATATTCCATTCTCGACATCATTGATCATACCGCCTCTTTCAAACAGCGACTTCTTGCTCAGATTAAGAGGATTTGCCTCCCATATTACATATGAGCGGCCGTCCTGCGCGGTTTCTGCTGTATCTGCAGAAAGGACAAGCGAAGAAAAGCATAACACTGCCAAAGTAATTGATAATAAAACGCTGATTAACTTTTTCATAAAATTTCCTCCTAAATTTTTTACGCAAGGGGAATTAAAAAGGTTTTTTCTGTCACCTCCGTTCAAAAATCGCTTAAAAGGTTATTTAAGGCTCCAAACGGTTACGCGGTCAAACTTCGCTTCGTAAGGAAATTCGGTCGCGTCATAGGTTGTATTCCAGAAGTCCTCGTAAGCAGGCCATAGCTGCAGCAGAAGATTCATAGGACCGCTTCCGTCGGTGACTCCGGGGCCTTTATAAACGCGCGTAAGTGTTTTATCGTAATACCAATAAATTGCGTTTTCTGTCCAAACAACAGAATAGGTATGAAATCCGTCCTTGATATTCGGAACCTTAATATGCTCGTTTCCGCTGGAGTTGTAATGCTCGGGATTCCAAAGATACCAATGTACCGTACCCGCATAATCGTCGCCCCAATCGGGATAATACTCTACAACATCTATTTCGCCGTAGCTACCCGCCCATATGTCCGGTGCAGTCAAAGGATTATGCTTATAATTATTGCCTGTCATAAAAAACGAGGCATTGCCCGAGCCGATTTTCGGCATTTTCATAACCGCGCTGAAACAGCCATACGCCTGCGAGAAAGAGCCTTCCGTGCTTAAAAGGCATCTCGGTTCTCCCTCTTTTGCAATCGTGAAAATTAATTTACCGTCCGAAACTGTACCCGATTTATATAGATTGCCGTCATTATCACGGCACTGTTTCCATACATCTGTGTCTAAAGTATCAAAATCATCGTTAAAGGTCGGCTGTTCGCTAAAGCCGATAAAGCTCATAGTGCAGCTGCCTGTTTTTCCGTTACGGTTATCCCGCACGTCAAGCGTCAGGGTGCCGCCCTTTCTGACTTCGTAGGGAACGGTAACACGCATACCGTTTACTGTTACCCTTTCATCACTTGCCGAAAGGGTAAGGTATTCTTCGGGTATATAGTCGGTATCCGCCGCGTAAAAGCTGTAATCCGCGTCCATTTCCGCGACGCCCGGGTGTTCGCACACAGGTCTTAAGGTAATCGAACCCAAAAGCTGTTTGCGAAATGCAGCTAAATCATAAGAGTCTATAACATTATCGGAATTGTAATCTGCCGCTTTATAAACCGCAGACACAGCCGAATCAGCCGCTTTTTTCTTAATGCGTACCAAATCCCGAACATCAATCAGGCTGTCGCCGTTAATGTCTCCGAAATAGGTGGAGGTGCTGTAGGCGGAGCTTTTATTGCCCGAGGTAAGACTGTTAAAGCCGTCGCTTATTCCTATTGATGCCAGTGCAGAGTCAACCGCCGCGCGGTCGGCTTCGTCAAGTGTTAACCGCAAACGCCTGATGTCAACAGAAACATTTCCGTTGCTCATTGTTTCGCCCTCGCTCATTTGCAGATTAATCAGTATATCGCCCTGCCAGCCTAAGGGCGAGGTGTTAGAAGTAAATGTCAAGCCCTTTTCATCATAAGTAATCCACTTATTTGTTTCATAACCCGAACGCCAGCAATCCACATATTCAAAATTGCAGATTTCATAGGAAAACTTCCCCGTTGTGTACGCCGATACAGGCGCTATAATAAAAGTGGGTTTGAGCTTTAAATTAAGACCCGTATTCACCCTCACGTCACATTCAAAATGAATATACTCCGCAAGCTTTTTTATTACATCAGGATTGTTATAAAGCATATTTCCGTTTGCCGTATTCGGAAAGACAACGGTTCCCTCTTTGTTGAAATCCGCGTGCCAGAAGGTAAGCTCCCCGTCGTTTTCAATCGAGCCTGCGCCTTTCTCGGTAAACTTTTCGATTATCGGGGAATATGCCGAATCTGCTTTTTCGGGTACGCTTTCGTAAATCACATAGCGGTTTCGCTCCTTAATATCTTCCAATTCAAAGTAAGCACTAACGCTTACCTCTTTATCAAGCATTACAAAGGTCGCGCCGTTGCCGTATTGGTTGTAATCCACCGAAACCGCAGAGCCATCAGCAGCGGTAACCGTGACCGAGGAAAGCTCAAACCCGATTTCGGGAGAAGCAATAACCAATACGGTACTGCCGCTTTTTGCCGAGGGAGGAACCGAAAGAATACCGTGAGCCGATGCGGGCAAAGCATTATTAATTAGAGAAATTCCCGCATACTCGCTTCCGGCGTCAAAGGCGGTAAGTATTGCAAAATAGTCGTTTTTTCCGCCCGAAGTCTTAGGCAAACCGGGCAGAACCGCTTTCTCATCATAAAAATAGGTAGTGAAATTCTTTTTATTATCTATATTCTCTACTGCAGAAAGAGCGTTATTAATATTTTCACGGTCACTTTCCTTAACCTCTAAACGGAAATTGCGTATTTTAACGGTAAGTGCCGCGCCGTCAAGCCCTGCAACCTGAAAAAATATATCCCCCTGCGTCCACTGACTTACTGTTGTTTGAGCATCAGCAATATTTCTTATTTTAACCGAGCGGGAAATCCATTCGTTCTTTTGAGTTACAGCAAAGCTGTCAAAAACAGAAGAATTGCTTTGAGGATCCTTTTTCCACGCGTCCAGATACCAATACATCGGTGACACGGTCAAGGTTATATCCCGTCCCTTCTCGTCCTCAACATAAATATCATAGGAAATATAAACATAATCCTTGACAGCGCGCATAATTTCGGGATACTGCATCCAGCCCATATGACCGACTGCAATTTTGCTCTCGCTTCTGCCATTTTCGCCGTCATTGCACATAAACCCGTTCTCAATCAAAGCCTTGTCATGGTCAGACTCGGAGTCAAATTCAAGTACATAGCAGGGTGTTTCTTCACCTGTATATTTAAGGCTGCTTGCGCCCTTTACCCTTTTTTTCGCAAAGCAATATTTATCATATACGTCTACGCCCGACGGATAAGCGTCAGCCCCATCTGTTTCGGAAACATTGCGAGGATTAGCGTCGAAAATAACATAGCTTTTATAGGTTCCAACCGCCGCAGAAACGGAAGGAAAGCCTGTAACAAATAAATCAGACAAAAGGAGCACCCCCCAAGATAAGAGCGATAATTCTTCTTTTCATTTCACCGTTCTTTTTTATTTGCGGAGAAAATCCTTGGCATTGACAGTTATCCCCTCCGCGGTATAATCCGTATCGCCGTAGTTCACATAAATCTCAGAGCCGCCCTCGTATTCAACACGAACAACACTGTCGCTTAAAGCGCGGTGCGATACGATTTCCTTATCCATAAGCCCGTCAAGCGCTTTGCTTAAAGCCTTATAATTCTCGGAAATATCAGCCTTAAGCACGGAATATCGGGTGTTGGAAATAGAGCTGAAATCGGTCTCATAAAGCTTATCAAACGAGTTGGCAGTAAGCGTATAGCGCAGATTTTCACCGTATTCAATGCGCTTTAAGAGAGCTGTTCGGCTGTCCTCCTCCGAATTCATATCGCGGGAGGTGTAAGGAATGTAGCCGTGCAAAACCATCTGAACAAAGGGAACACGGCGGGAAAAGGTGTATTCCTGCGGAATCTCCGAAAGCCCGTCAACAAACGAAAGGTATTCAAGAGCGTACAAATTGCCGCCGTTTCCTATAAGCCGATGGCTTTCACAGAGTGATGAAAGGGTTTCTTCAACTGCCCTACTCGACTGAGCACGGGTCACGGTCTCGCTGTTTGAATAATCGCCGTACAGCATACTGCTAAGCTCTGATACTCCTATGCCGTCAAAGCCGTCCGCTTTTTTTGAATAGCTGTCGGAAATTTTCATATAACGCGTGGATGAAATAAGCTGTCTGCCGCTTTCCTCCCACTGACAGTTGACTGAATCAAGATACGAAAGCTTTACAATACCGTTGTTGAGCGAACGCGCGGATTGTGAAAAAGAGCTGTACCCAAAAAGCCGCGCGGGATTTGCCGAGACAAATTCAAGATTGACAAAATATGAGATTTTGTTATCACGAAAAGCATTTATCAGTTTTGTAAAGCCGCTCTTTGAGCCGAGCGCGCCGCTTAATGAAACCGTACCCGGCTTTTGTGCGTTAAGACCGTTCTTGTTCCAGCCTGAAATAAGACAGGTGAGATTTCCCTCTCCGACGGTTGAATTCAGCTTCTTTGCTATATCCGACATTTGCTCATAGTCGGTCAAAGCAAATTCCTTTTGAGAAGGAATAACACCCAAGAAATGCGTATTGTACTCCACACTTCCTATAAGCTCCGCGAGTAGCTTAGGAGACGAAGCCGGGACCTTATCTGAAAGTACTCCTTCTTCTTTAAGACGCTCACGGTATATTCCCGCCATTTCGGAATAAGCGCCTTCCTCGGAGGTATCGCTTATGAGTATGTATTCTGCCGAAATGCCTTCAAGCGACGCCTCCGAAGAAAAGAGTGTGGTATCGGTTTTCGATTTCATTTGATAAATGCCGTTATCTATAACCGTAAAAGCCGCACAGCCCGTCACATAGGGAGAGGTTCGCTTAAACAAAAGCTGAGCCTGTTCAGCACCCTTTTCAATCACGCATAAAAATCCCTTGCCGTCCTTGTACTGGCCGAAGACAGGCAGCGTGCAGATGCTGTCCTGTGTATCAAGCTTTCTTGTGACCGCGCTGTTTTGCCCGTAAACCGACAGAGAATAGGTGCTGTCCTTGGCGGTCTCATCCGGATCCACCGAAATCAGCGCGCCGCTGCCGGCGGGAACCACATAATATCCCGATTCTCCGCCGCAAAAGCTGCTGAAATTAGGCATCAGTTCAAGCTCTGAAATCGGATAATCCCGATAGAATTCTATGTTTTCGGGGTCAATGCTCGCTTTGAAGCCCGTTTTGGTAAGCACATAATCAATAGCAACTCTAAAGGACTTAGGGTTTTCAGCCTCGCTCCCGTTGCCTGAATTATCCTTATCTCGGTCTTCATAGGTATAACCGACTGAGCGGAATATTTCATCGATTTTCTTTTTCATCGTATTGTTCGAGGCGTCGGTCAAAACATAAAGATTTTCGTCCTTAAGCCGCGGATACTGGCTTAAAAGGTATTCGCGGTTTGCACCGTCCGTAAGCTCGACAGAATAAAGGGTATACCGTCTGCCGATATAGTCGGCGTCCTCCGCAGACATCTTTTTTAAATACTCTTTCATACGAGTTTCAGAAATCTGTTCGGGGAATACGAAATCCTTTGATATTTCGCCGAAAACATATTCCACGCGTACCCCTTTATCGGTTGAGGAAACCTTAAACTGTCCCTTATCTACAGCGTCCGACGAGCTGTAAAGCACTGTCTGCGCGTTATTATCATAAAAAGCGAGATTTAAGGACGAGCTGTATTTTTCTTCGGAATATTCGGCGTCGGACGAAACCGCGCTCCAGCTTTTTCCGCTCACAATATCGCGAACGGTAATGTTGGCTTTGCTGTCGAGATACAGCTCAAAGCGCTCATTCTTTGCCGCTAAATATTCCTCCGCTCCGAGCACCGAATCAGTAATGTCAAACTCAACATCGGTAAAATCAACAGAGCCTTTTTCAATGCCGTAGCTAACCCTGCTCCCGCTCGGCATAAGAAATACCGCGCCGCATACAAGGAGAATTATGAGCAGCCATATTCCCCACTTTGGTAATTTCCGTTTCATCACATCACCTTAATTTCGGATTCCGTTATAAATACCATTCCGCTTATCGGAACAGGCAAACGGATAATTTCGGACTTAACAATGCCGTTTTGCGTTTCCTCCCCCTTACAGTTGACAATGCGAAAACGCTTTCCCGCACAGCCTTCAAGCACAAGTCCCGTTTTCTTAGTAACGTTTACAGCGGCGGTGTATTTCGCAGTACAATCCACAACAGAATCGGCGTAAACCGCGGTAATCCGAGCGTTGTCACCGCTCGCCGTAACAGAGCTGTAATTACATTCGGAATTTTCGGCTGTAAGTATGCCGTTTAAAAGAATATCTCTGTGTTCCTTCCAAAAGCCGAGATAGAATTTAAGCATTTTCTTATGCTCTTCATTAAGCTCGTCAAGTCGTACTGAAATCTGCGGAACCGAAAAAAGTATGCTTGCAAGCTGACAGGCGGCGGATTCCGCACTGTCCTCATAATTCCAAGCCACCATATCCGAATGAACCGCCGTTTTACCCGAGGTGAGCCGCATATTTACAATATCCTGACGGTTTTTAATCGCGTCAATTGGGCAGTCGCCTACCCTTAACATATTTCCGTACTTTCTTACCGCGGGGCCTATATAGCTCTGCCTGAATTCAAGCATAACCTCGGGATTTAAAGCCGTAAGCTTTTTATATACACCGTCGAGCAGAGCCATAACCGCGTCCTCAACCGAGGAAAAATCACATTTTCCATCGGCAATCAGCGAGGAGCCCGACGCTACAAAGGAATCAATAAAATCAAGCTTAAGACCGTCAAAGCCCCATTCGCCGACCGCCCTTACATAAAACGCGGTAAGATAATCTCTGACCTCTTTATAGCGAGGGTCGAGCGCGAAATAGGTCTCCCCGTCCCCGCTGTTTTGCAATATCATATTTTTAAAATGCGGATAGCTTTTTGATTTTATACCGATAAACGGCACCGAAAACCATAAAACCGCCTTCATACCCGTTTTGTGAATATTATCAACCAACAGTCTTATATCGCCGAGCTTTTTTTCCGATACCTGCCAGTCGCCGCAATAAGCGTATACTCCGCTTACGCTTTCGCTTTCGTCCATCTGCCAGCCGTCGTCTATAATAACGGTTTTCATTCCGTATTCGCCCGACAACTGACATTGCCTAACAATTTCGTCCGCCTGAAGACCGTGATGATAGCTGTACCAAAGGGAGTTTACAGGCTCCAAAGCGGCTTTTGGCACATATGCGGGAGTATAACCGCATTCGGTTTCCCACCAGCCGACCGCCTCCTTAACACATTCATAAAACGGTAGAGCGCGGCAATCAAGTCGAATAACCGTACTGTAAGAGCTTAAAGGCGCCGTCGGACGGGTAAAAAAGGTCACCGAGCAGTCTAAACAGGAATCAAACTCATTAATTCCCGTCTCAATTTCTATGGGACGGAGTGCGTCGGAAACGGCAATCAAAAGACGGTTTTCCCCGCCGATCGACAAAATCCCGTGCAACGGCATCCAGCGCGCAAGCTCGCTAGAGGTGCGGCGCGGCGCCCAGTTAGACTGAATAGAATGGTCGTCGCGTATAGAGGGGCTCCAGGTTGAATAGCAATCCACCGCAGGAAATTTCCAGGACACCTTAATTCTTTCAGGTATCTCGGCTTTGTCAAAAACAGCGGTAAGCTCTGCCTCGGTTATACCGCCCGTTTCACTGACTTCAATATTTATCCGGGCGTTTTCATTTCCGCCGCTTACATTAAAATTCATAGCTTCCTCCGAATATCAGTTTCTTAGAGTAATTTCTTCAGAAATATTGACGACAAATTCGCTCATCTGCTGAAAAATCGTCACACAAAGCAGTAAAAGGAACAAAATTACCGCAATCGCAATAAATATTACGATAATCGCAAGCAGGGTTTTTCCGCTTGAATACTGATGCACCACGGCGGTTCCCGCAAAGATCAAAAACGCCATCCAGATATACGTAAGCATTGTTAAAATGCTGTAAAGCGCCGCTTCGTCCAGAGTAATAACATTGCTTATAATTATCAAAGCAGGCATAAACAAAAGCAGAGGAGTAAGCGAATAGCAGGTATACATATAAATCCGTTTCATATTGCCCGAGCCGTTCATCAGCGATGTGACCGACCAGTTAGCCACGCACCAAAGCGCCGCGGGAACCAAAATCCCCGCGCACCCGCGCAGAAAAAGATTATCCGTCGCCGCTTTATTCCCCGAAACAAGGTAACCCGATACAGCCTGCATAAGCAAATTAAGAACAACTACCGCCGCTAAAATAATGGTCGCTCCGCCGAGACTTCCTCGGCTTTCAAAGGACATATCCCAAAAGCCGTCGAACGGATGGCGCATTATATAAAAACCGTAGCCCGCTTTATTTAAAAGTTCGCGCGTTTTGCTTTCCTTTTTCACCTTTTTGTTTTTTTTATTTAAAAGCCGCTTTGCGGCGAAAATAAGTACGGCGACCAAAATAATACCTGCAATTACGGGTGCCGCAAAGCGTGAGCCTAACTCGTTGCGATAGAGCGAAAAGGCTTTTGAATAGCCCTCGGTATCGTCTGCAAATCGGAAAAGCTTCATTGCCGTGCGGTAGTCCTTATCCCTTAACGCCTGACGCGCCTTTCCGCTGTATGCTATCTGACAACCCGAGTTAAGCGAAAGAACGTCGTTCCACGCCGCCGCTGAGCCTTCATAGTCTCCCGATTTTTCACAAACCGCAGCTTTTACTATCGCCGCGGCGTATTCATTTCTTTTGAAGAGCTTGACAGAGCCGCTTTTCGCGTCAAGCACGGCGATATTGTCCCCGTAATAGCAAAGCGCCTCAGGTGTGCCTAAATCGGAAATACTGTCTCCCTTTTTGCCGAATTCAAACAGCAGGTTACCGTCCTTATCATAGGTGAAAACACGGCACCGCGTGCTGTCTAAAACGCTGTAAATACCGTCCTTGTAAACGGCAATTTCGGTAAGCTTTGACGCCATGGTTTCTCTTGTAACCGTATCGTCAAAAAGCACATCCCCCATAGGAGGAATATTACCGTTTCTAAGCAGAACATCGCTCCCCTTAGGGTTAAGCCGTCTTACGGGAGCTAACTGCTTGCTTTTGCTTGAAAGAAAGCTGCGCATCTCGCTGTCGGTATTGGTTGAGACGGTGGTATATATAAACCCTTCCTCATCAATATCCATGCCGCTGTATTCCGTAGGAATAAAAAGGAGCATTTTTGAAAGCTGTTCCTTTGTTGAAACGGAGCGCCAAAGCAACTCTGAAAAGCTCGGCACTACGGGAACAGAACCGTAAAAACCGTAAAAAGAGCCGTCAAGACCGAGCTGATAAATTCCGTTGGTGTCGTCTCTTGAAAGCACATAAAGGCGTTCTGCGCTGTCAACCGAAATCTTTATCGGAACAAACGCCGAGTCTGAAAGCGTCACCTTTGAATCGGGGGCTGAAACAACCGCTGTCAGCTGACCGTCCGCGTCGGTTTTAACTATGCGACCGTTTTCTGTATCGGCGATATAAACAGACCCGTTTTGAGAAACGAAAAAGCCATCGGGCGCGGAAAGTCCGATATTGTCCGCAATTACCTTCTTAAGCTCACCCGTATCCGAGAGAATAATAACCCGTCCGCCCGCTTTATCCAAAAGATAAAACTGTCCTGCACTGTATTTAATATCGGATATTTCACAAGCACCGACAACGCCAAGCGTTTTAGCGCTTATCTCCCTGTCAAAGGAATATGCCGTGGGTGCCGAAGTTACAGTTTCCTTTCCGAAGTAGGAGTATGAATCAAGTGAGGAATCGTAATATGCCGATGCGGCAAAGGGAAAAGCTGCGGCAATAAGTAAAAGCATTCCTAAAAATAACGCTGTTTTTTTGTAAAGCTTCATTGAATGCACCTCAATCCTTCATACCCGAGGTCGCCATCGTCTGCAATACGTTTGACTGCGCGAACAGGAAGACCGCGATAGGCGGCAAAATAAGTAGCAACGAAACCGCCGAGGAAACGCCCGTTCTTGATATACCGCTTGTAATAATATTGTTAAGCGCAGTGGGCAGAGTCTTTAATTTTTCATCAAATATGTAACTGCCACCCGTGCTGTTCCAGATTCCCTGAAAGGAATAAATAAGCAAAGTCATTATCGCAGGCTTTACAAGGGGCAGGCAAATGCTGAAAAATATGCGGTTCTCGCCCGCTCCGTCAAGCCGAGCCGCCTCAAGCAAAGTATCGGGAATCATCTGATCCATAAACTGCTTCATTAAAAACAGACCCAAGGAGGACGGAAGGAGCGGCAAAATCAGCGCCCAGACCGTGTTTATCATATGAAGCTTTGTGATAATAATATAATTCGGTATACCCGTAACTACCGTTGAAAACAAAAGAGAAAGAACAACCGTCTGAAACAGAATATTTTTACCCGGAAAATCGTGCTTTGAAAGCACGTATGCCGCCATAGAGGAAAAGATTATATTTCCGAAAGTGCCTATTACCGTGACTGCAAGCGAATTGAAAACATACCTTGAAAAAGGCAGCCACGAATCGCCAAGAAGCGAGGATAAATCCTTGAAGTTATCAAGTGTAGGATTCATCGGAAAAAGCTTAGGCGGGAAGATAAACAGCTCGCTTAACGGTTTAAAAGCGCTTGACACAACAAACACCAGCGGCAGAAGCATAAACAGGGCGATAATAAGCAGGAAAATAAATGTTCCTATATTTCCGCCGATGCTTCGGTACGCCTTAGCGCCGACCTTACTTTTCATAGCTTCCTCACCTTCCTACATTTTTAAGTAAGAGCTTTATAAGCTCGTTGCAGACTATCATAGCCAAGAACAAGAGCGTCGCAATAGCGCAGGCATAGCCGAACTCATATTTTACAGTAGCGTAATCGGTCATATGATTTACAAGGGTATGAACGGCGTATTCAGTGCTCGGATTTCCGCAAAGCATTGCACCGACATTGCCTACCGTAAACGCACCTGTAATCGACATAACCGCACCGAACATCAGCTGAGGCTTTAACTGCGGCAGGGTTATAAACCAAAGCTCCTGCCAGCGGTTTCTTATACCGTCAATACAGCCCGCCTCAAAAAGCGCGTGGTCAAGCCCTTGAAGTCCCGCAACAAAGGAAAGAAACTGCGTGCCCATACTCATCCACATAGTAACGATGATTACCACCGTCATCATATATTTGGTGTCGAACAGGAAGTATATCGGCTCGGAGATAAGGCCCCAGTTAAGAAGGAGAGAGTTGATATATCCGAACTGGTCTCCCGAAAAAAGGAGCTGCCAGATGATAAAGGCGTTTCCCGAAATCGACGGAGCGTAAATGAAGAAGACAAGCGCAGTCCTAAGCTTTGGCGACAGCTCATTAAGCGCCCACGCGAGAATCAACGCACCGATATAGCTGAAGGGTCCTACTACTATAGCCATAGTAAGCGTGTTAACCGTCGCTTTTGTAAAAACGGTATCCGAGAAGAAAAGGGCAGTGTAATTTGCAATTCCGACAAACTGCGGCGGCTGAGTAAGGTTGTAGCTTGTAAAGCTTAATATAATCGCCATAACCACGGGAGCTATTACAAAAATTCCGAAAAGAATGAAGAACGGAGCTAAATAAAGATAGCAAAACTTGTTCTTGCGTATCGTCTTAAAAATATTTTTCATTCCGCCGTCTCCAATCCGAATTCTTTTCGTTTTCTTGTAAGCTCCGCATTAATAACATCGGTATATTCAAGAACCGTCTGACGCACATCGTCGCCATCGTTCTTTACCGCGCGGTAAATATTGTCTATATGTCTTGACAGGAAATATCCGCCCGGAACCTGCTGTACTCCGACAGCCTTATCGCGCTGAACATTTATCTGCTGTAGGGTGGATTTTTTAAAGGAAAGTTGGTTAAACGCCGCAACATTTGCGGTGCTGAACCTTGCCGACGCGC
>ERZ827043.1469-NODE-1469-length-23940-cov-57.046431_pt1 | contig 23940 bp, 12 predicted proteins | sample MGYA00519923_ERZ827043 | MGnify/ENA primary metagenome ERZ827043 (study PRJEB31778, sample SAMEA3449251) | human gut metagenome | biome: human gut; feature: human-associated habitat; material: faeces | place: United Kingdom | collected 2010/2012 ... | reverse complement strand
ACGCTCCATGGGCGGGGAAACGGCGATGGTGTTGCACTTCTATCTTGACAGTGGTCTCCATAAAACATTAAAGGTTAAAATTTAACAGGTAAATACAAAACCAATGAATATTAAAATTTTGAAGTCTACATTTTGCAAAATCATCACAATCTTATAACGTGAAGATATAAATCATAATTACCATAATTACTTGACAAAAGTACGAAGTTATCTTCGTATAACATATCAATTCTACTATTTGGGGAAATCGAATAAGCTTCCAGACATAATAAATATCCATCAAGCCTCCTATTAAAAAATGGGACTCTTTACGAGCCCCATTTTCCTTCTAAATTCTTGAAAGCCATAATCATCATACGAATTCAAGACTTGAATATTCATCATATCCAAACTTAAACACCATACGACAAAATCCATCATCCTTTAATGGAGAAGCCTATATGGACTTCAAGATATTGCCATCAGATAATCAAAGCTTTTCGACTTGTCAATCACATCATGGCGTAACAAATGATATTTCCAAGGTTTGCCACCGTTTTTTGATGTATATTCTGTAGCGTTGTTACAATATTCCTCTGCAGCCGCTTTCTTTGACTGTACATCATCATCGTTTACATCCTTAGCCGCCTTTGTCTCTACCATATAAATGCAATCAGCAGTTTCCACTATAAAATCGGGCTCATACCTCTTTGAACCATTACACCAATAAATATGGAACTGGTTTCTGGCCGGACGAATCCATTTCAATACCATAGGATCAGCCTCTAAGACATTAGCAAAATCCAGCTCTGTAGTACTATCGAATTTACATTCCGTATAGTATGATTTCAAAAAGCCCGTAAAGATATACTTCTTAATGCAACTTGGCTTGATGGCATCTCTATAGTCTACCTTTCCGAAGCCATCGAATTCCGTGAAATTTTGGTCAACGATACCGGTAAATGGCAAGACCTTAGACTTTTTGAAGCCTAACGATGTCATGACGAAATGTCTTTGCATCTGCTCAAAAATGTTCAATGCGATGGCCTTCTTAAACTGATTCACCACTTTTGGCAGATCCTCTTGATGCTCAAGATGTCCCCGTATAGCCTCGACAGCCTGCTGAGCAAGATGATACAACAATTCAGAACATTCGTCATAGTCTATCTCGTCATAGTCTATCAACGTACCGACAATTTGATTTACAGGATCATCAAACTTTATGCCGGGGATTACTTGCAGAATCTCAGTAGTCCGTTCTCCAGCTCCAATGCTGACCCTCAATATCTCTTCCTGCAACGCCGGCAAGTCATATCCCATGCTTGTATCAAGGTCAAACCATTTATATTCTGCCTTGTAAGCCTCTCCCTGAACGGTCATTCGAGGAATTTCAATTATATTATCAATGTAGGACTTCACCACCGTCTCTACTACATTGTCAACCTCAGCCAATAATGGCTCGGCATATTCTTGTTCAAAAAGCGGATTTACTTCCTTGGCATTTTTGATTATCTCACTTCGAGTCAAGACTTTTATGGCCTGGATCATCTCAGGGTTAACCAATTCATGGACATTCTTGGCTGCAACGTTCATCTGTGGTATGACCTTCCACACGGCCCGTCGCGCATCCATTACGACCTTAGTATTTTTCTTTTCGTATTCGGTCTTGGCTTCCTTTATCTCCTGCTGCTCCTGAAAATCGAGTTTTGTCTCAACAGGGACAACCTTGCCATGAACTGGCTCAAAGGCGTCATCATCAAGTTCTACATATGAGAATCTGCTCAGAACAGAATTCGGATCTTGTGATTTCGCTATGACGGCCTCAAAATTCTCATGCGCAATAACGGTTAGCTTGTCTACATCCTCATCACCGGTACGTTTGCCATAAGGAAGACGCAGTCCACGTCCTATCTGCTGCTCCACCAATATTGGAGCATCTGCAGCCCGTAACGGAACGATTGTATAAAGGTTGGTAACATCCCAACCCTCTTTCAACATATTCACATGAATAACGATCTCGATCTTATTGTCGGGCCGTTCAAGAGAGACAAACAATTTTTCAATTTCCTCGTCTTTCTTCGTTGAACTGTCTATCTGCAATATCTTATCCGCATAACGACCGTCAAACATATCATTCTTAATCAGATTGTATGTATCTGTCGCATGTTGTATATTTCTACATACAATTAGGATGAACGGCTTAACCACCGGCAAATTATTGTTCTTTGCATACATCTCAAGATGCAGCTTGGTATGCTCATGAATGCTTATGGCATCCTCGATTTTCAGTTTGTCAAGCTCTTCATCAGACATTCCCTTCCGTTCAAAATTTCGGCGCTTTGCGACCGTCGGTATCTTGACATACTTTCCATCTGCCAGCGCCTGTGCCAAATTATATTCATACACGATGTTCTTAAACGGTTTGCCCTTCTCGTCTGTAGGTGTCGCCGTCATTTCAAGACCAAGGATAGGCTTCAATTCGTTGATGGCCTTTTTTGATGCGTCGGCATGATATCTATGCGCCTCATCCATCAGTATAACGAGATCATCCAAGGATGAAAGATAATCAAAATACGACTGCCCTAAATATTCAGACAACCGTCTCATCTTTGGTGCGCCTTTTTTACCTACCTTGCTGTCTTTATTGAACTTAGATATATTGAAAATATTTATCTGTATTTGGCTCTCCGAGAACAGACTTCTTGCCATATTATAATTATCACCAGTAATGATATACGGCTCATTGTGTACGAACTCTGATATACCCTTAAATACATATTTCTGGTAAGAGGGATCACCGAAGTCCTTCATCATTTTCTCATATAATGTAAGGTTTGGTGCCAATATAAAGAAATGCCGGATACCTTTCGCAAGATAAAGATAGGCTATGCAAGCTCCCATAAGTCGGGTCTTACCAATACCGGTTGCTATCGAAAAGGCGAACGACGGGAAGTCGCGTTCAAAGCTCTTACAAAACGGACACACCTCCTGTACTTTCGCCAACTGATCTTTCAGATGACTGGCATATTCATCAGAGGAAGAACGATTCTTTATATCAAGCTGGTCTACCAACCGTGCCATCACATCAAGTGCCTCAGCCAATGGCCGACGTAATGACAACCGTTGCTTTATATAATTAGCAATCTTACTATCCATAATACCGATTTAATTATCTTCGTTTTCTATTGCCTCTTCATCATCAACTTCCGGCGCACTTATTATGTTGAGCGAATAATCGTCCTTGCCAAACTCGCAGCGACCTAAAAGCATTTGAGGTATCTTCTTTATAGAGATATTATTGAAAGCCTGCTTGCACTCACGTTGGAATGACGTGCAACAGATAAGTAAGGTTTCATCTTCCGCCATTGTCTCGTGGATAGCCGACAAAGCCTCAACCGTCATAAATTGTGTTGTGGTATAGATGTAGTCTGTCTCAGAGCCAAAGCCTTGTTTCCAATACACTTCCTGGCTTGGCTGATAGGTATAGCCCTCTTGCTTTGCCATGGCGGCAGCAAGCATGTCGGCATTATATTCTTTATTAATAACTAAATGACCGAATTTATCTTCTTTCAGCAGGCTTGGAGCAAGTTCATAGAACTTAAATCCACTACCGCCATTCCATTTCCATATTTTACTTATACCACCTTGATCTGTTCCGTCTGTCACCATCTTCAAACGTGGCACACAATGGGTATAGGCATGATTTCCCAACTCGATGCCAATATATCGTCTTCCCATCTTCTGAGCCACGGCAGCCGTAGTTCCCGAGCCTAAGAAACTATCAAGGACAAGGTCTCCAGGATTACTTCCCAATGTAAGAACTCGTTCTATCAAACGTTCTGGTTTCGGAGTTGCAAAAACGGACTGAGAATTAAAGACTTTTACTTCTTTCTTTGCATCCTGGTTATGTCCGACCTCTGTATACTTCCATATTGTCATAGAAGTTGTGCCCTGTTTTACCTCGCTTAAGAATTTCTTTACAGAAGGCACACTATTTCCATCCTTTCCAAACCAAATTCTATTATCTTTAACTAATTTCTCAAAATTTTCTTTACTTGTTCCCCAACATCTACTTTCAGGAGGGGTAACTACTCTTCCACTTGGCAGCTTAATAGGATAATCACAAGATTTATTATATGTTTTTACAGAGAAGTCTGCACTTTTCCATTTTCCTCGCGGATCATTATCTATATTTTTATATCTACGATTCATCTCCTCTGTACGAGGCAGAAGATTTGGCCGCCAATTTTCTTTTGTCTTAGCATAGACTAAGATAAAATCGTGACTATCTGATAGCCATTTAGCATCATTTTGTGGTGAATACTTCTTTTCCCAAATTACATTTGCTACAAAATTATTGCGACCAAATATTTCATCACATAAGACCTTACAATATGCTTGTTCTGTATCGTCTAAAGAAATCCATAAAGAGCCATCTTTAGACAGCAAATTATAGATGACTTCCAACCTGTCACGCATTAGCGAAAGCCAAATTGAATGTTCCAAGCCATCGTCATATTGTTCAAAAGCGCTACCCGTATTATAAGGTGGATCTATATAAATACACTTTATCTGTCCTGCGAAATCTTGTTCCAAGGCTTTAAGTGCGAGAAGATTATCTCCGTGAATCAACATATTTCCATTCCATGGCTTACCATTGGGCAATACTCCAATTTCAGGATGTCCATATGAATATTCTTTATTTTCAATAAGGATTCGAGGCTCCACCGGCTTGCGCTCGTCATATTTGCCAATCCAAGTTAATTCAAGCTTGTTTTTATGATTCTGTACCATTGATATTCAATATTTTATTTATTTTTTCTTGTTCATAATCAATTAATTTTGATATCACAAACATTATCTCATCTGGAGAAATATTTCTTATACCTTCTTTTATTCTCAGGTTTGCAATCGTACTTATAGAAATTTTTGTCGCACCAGAATCTATTAATTCCCAAACTCTTCGACTTTTTATATTATTAAATTGCCTTGCTCGTTCCTTATAATGTTGGATAAGTTCATTCCTGAAATCAGAATCTGTTCTAAATTTATCGTTGCCGTTCAAGATTGCCAACCAATTCAAATCTTCAAGCAAGGCATTAAATTCTTCTTCATACCCATGTAAACGAGCCAAAAATTTAGATTCATTACGATCAATATCTTTCGGGAAGAGCAAACCTTTTGCAAAATCTGCATCTTTCATCTTATCTGAAATACGCTTGATTTCCTTAATAATATATTGATTATTTCCATAATTTCCGTAGCTATCACCTAACATTGTCAGGTCATTTTGACTAAAGGCATTATAAACATCAACCATCTTTGATTTTAATTCTGTAAGCCATTGGCTCTTTATTTGATATTCCAGAATTGATATTTGCAATTCCCGATTACTACGATTCTCCGTATGGTTTTGCTCCATTTGTTTATACAAAACATAAAAAGCAACCATTGTACTAAGAACAGTACCTATATATGTACCCCAAAAGTTTAACCAAGTAGAATCATCACCTACAAAATCAAATATTTTAGGTTTTAATAATAACCAGTTAATTAAAATAGGAGCAATAATAATTGGAATTACAACCCAATATTTTTTCAAAATATTTATCATATTTATCTAATTCTCCATTTCATTGTAAATAATCTTTCTCTATCGATTTTCTGTCTTAACATCTTTTCGGTCTTATCGAGCAACCTATCCTTCTTTGCATCGATTTCATCCTGGGCTTCATAGAGATTCTGGCGTTTTTCCGTTCGTTTCTTCTCCAAATCCTTTATTGCCCGTTGAGCTGAAATCTTTTCTTCAAGTCGGATTATTTTTTTGGCTTCCGATTTCTTTAAACGTATTTCTTGGTCAAGATCAGATATTTCTTTTTCAAGAGCCAGCTTCATATCGTCAGCCCAATTATTCAGCTTCTCCATTTCTTCATCGAAGAACTTTCCATTTCTTTCAGTCGAGTCTGCTATTATTTCTTCTTGTTGCTCTTCTATTTTGTGGCTTAGCTGTTCTTGTATGTCATCAGCTATCGATACCGGTGCTATCACCTGTGCCGGTAACGCAAACATTCGTTCAGCTATGTCGGAATATACCTGTTGCCCATCTTGCTTTATACAAGCAATGATAAGATGATCTTCCGGTTCAAACGAATCTATGGATAATTTATCCACTTGCATATAACCTTCTGCCCCTATTAGATCATCAAGAAGCTTCATCTTCCCCTCCGTCTCAGAATAATCGAATTCTATCATCTTGCATCCTGGATTAAGCGACTTACAGGTAGATATAATCTGTTTGACCAAAGGATGTTCCATTCTAAATGGTTGCACATTCTTTTCATCATCTATCTGTTTGGACAGTGTAAATGTAGTGCCGGCATATTCTCCATTTTTAATCTTAAACGAATAGTCAGCCGGATTAAATTCTGCGTTGTCCTTCAGGGCGTACTGGGCAAGCAACCACAAATATCTTTCAAACCGATTCAGATTCTTTTTGCTCTGTGCATAGTTGTCTCTCAATTTTTCCTTTACTGACTCATCAAAACTCTCCAATAATGTTGAACGTGCTTTCAGCATTTTCTCAGATATCTGCTCTTGCAACTCTGCCTGTAAGTTGTCAAATGCCGTCTCGATCTCATCTGGCGTCCTACATTCATTGTAGATTTGAGCAATCCGTTTTTCAAAGTCAACACCATTTCCTATGCTGCCTAAGACCTCATCACTGGCACCAAACACGCCACTGAACAGTTGGAATTTTTGGTCTAACAGCTGATACACGCGTACATCGGCTGCATTACTCTTATTGAGGAAATTAATGACTACCACATCGAATTTCTGTCCGTAACGATGACATCTACCTATTCTTTGCTCTATACGTTGTGGATTCCAAGGCATATCATAGTTAACGATCAAAGAACAGAACTGGAGATTAATGCCTTCCGCTGCTGCCTCCGTAGCGATCATTATTGTAGCTTCATTCCTGAAATAGTCAACGATGGCAGCTCTTCGGTCTGCAGTGGGAGATCCCGTCACCTTAGAGGTGCCCTTATACTTATTCAACCAATCGTTATAGATCTTTGTCGATTCCTTATCTGTATTTGTTCCGTTGAAACGTACGATTTTCCCTTTATAGCCTCTATTTTCAAGAAGTTCGTAGAGAAATTCCTGCGTGCGTTTGGACTCTGTAAATATCAAAGCCTTCTGGTTAGCTCCTAAAATCTTCAGTTGCTCAAATCCTTTATTTAATGCAATAAACAGATGCTCAGCCTTACTGTTCTTTTTTATTTTAGCAGCGAGGTCACGGAACTCCTCAAGTTCTTTGATCTCTTTCCTTATTCCTTCAATATCAGCCGGGTGTAATTCTGGATCATTCCCGCTATCTTCTTCCTCCTCATCAATCCACTCATCATTATCAGTCTCATAATCATTTACGATTTCATTGTCAGACAACAATGTCGTATTTCTATCCAGAAGAGACTGTAACCTACTTATGAGTGAACAGAATGTACCATAAATAGCGTATGTTGAGGATGCCAGCAACTTTCTCAATATCAAGGTCATTAGCTGACGTTGACTATTCGGTAAGGCATACAATTTGGGCTGACTCAAATATTTTGTCACCATATCATATAACCGCTGCTCATTTTCCGTTGGAAAGAACTCCTCGACAATGGCTATTCGTTTCGTGTATTTGATATATTCCAAGACCTGACGGCGCAAGGTACGCTTGCATACCGGCTGTAAGCGCTGACGCAATTTACCATATTCTACCGATGATAAATTATGTCCAAACTGATCCTTGAAACTCTTTAAATCACCAAATACATAGTCGTCTATAATAGAGACCAGGCCATATAACTCCAATATAGAATTCTGCAATGGAGTCGCTGTCATAAGTATTTTTTTCCTGGGTGCTATTGCCGTTTTTATCGTATTGGCTATTATGTTTTGTGGTTTGTATACATTACGAAGTCTATGCGCCTCGTCCACAATGACCAAATCCCAAGCCGTCTTCTGGATATAGGCAGCCTTTGTCTTCGCAAATTGGAAAGAACAAATAACTATATTTTCTGTATCGAATGGATTAAAATGACCATTGCCTACCGCCTCCTTAAATGATCGCGCCTCCATTATAACGGAAGGAAGATAAAATTTCTCCAGCAACTCGCTTGACCATTGCTTACGAAGATTAGCAGGGCAAATAACCAGTAGTCTGCGCTTATGCTCTGACCAGTGCTGCGACAAGATTATTCCCGCTTCTATAGTCTTTCCCAGTCCTACCTCATCAGCTAAAATGGCACCCTTTGACAAAGGTGATTTAAATGCAAACAAAGCGGCTTCTACCTGATGCGGAGTTAAATCGACCTGCGCACCTTGCAAAGAAGCTGTCAACTTATTAATATCATTAGCCGGCAGCCTTCTCGTAAGGAAATTAGCAATATATTTTGCTTGATCGTCTGTAATATTGTAATTCATCATTAGCAATAGTCTAATATCTCTATGCTATAACGGCCTAATTCTATATTCTATAGATCATTTATCTGACAGAAGGCCATACCATCTAGTCCTGCAGGCGCATATATCTTACTGATACGCTTGCAGTTACGAGAATCACCATAAAAAGTTCGGGACTTGTTCCCGGTATTGTCCTTTTCTTCATTTGATGCCGTTTAAGGCTCTTGCTTCGCTCCCGAAGGCATCACCTTGCATCGGTAAGCGGCACGACCCTCCACGAGAGGGCCGCTTTTAACTACAAATATAAACATAATAATTGAGAAAAGGGAGAAGGGACACGAGGAAAAATACACCAAAAATAAGGAGGAGAAAAACACAATGTATTGAAAGATACGGCTTACTTCGATACAGTCCCAAAAGTGTGTCTGATAAATCGAACAAAAGAGTATAAGACTCTAAAATGACTACCCTCACAACCAAACCTGCTTACATCGTTTTCTGTCTTGAACCGGCTAGAAACTCCTTGCGTAACACCTCATTGGGCACTACACGGGACTTCTCTTCCATAATCTTATTCTTTGGGTAAGGATATAAAATAAAAAATACAGGACTCTGTTTAGAATCCTGTATTTTCCATTTACACAAAATATTTTATAGTGCCCATTTATCTTTTCAACCGGCACCCTATGCTATCGGAACCCTACCGGCTATCATTTCTGCCACCCACAGAGCCCGGCCACTTTCTTACAGCCTTCACCCCTCGCGCAGGAAGTCGAGTGCTTCCTTGATCTCTTCATCCGTAGCTGTCTGGTTGATGTGGATCTTACCGATACCGCTAAGGAGGGTAAAGTTGATCTTCGAACCTGTATTTTTCTTATCATGATGCATGAGCGCGATAAGCTCATCATAGTCATCGCATACAAAAGACGGCCGGCCGTAGTTCTCAAGAATGAAATGTACCGTCTGGCGCATCCTCTCCGTAGGGAAGTGCATCTTGACAGTCGACAGATACAGCTCACACACAAGTCCATAGGCGACGGCATAGCCATGAAGCAAAGGCCAGGCCTCATCACGCGAGGCATTCTTCAAGGAGAATGCCTCCAAAGCATGACCGATGGTATGACCGAAGTTGAGAGCCTTGCGGATGCCCGTCTCGAAAGGATCTTTCGTCACCACGCGCTGCTTCACCTTCACCGAATCGGCCAGCATCCGGCTCAAGGCGTCAAGGTCCGGATCCGTCAGATCGAAGCTGACCAGCTCTGTCCAGTGCTTCTCGTCAGAGATCAGGCCGTGCTTGAGCATCTCTGCATAGCCCGAACAAAGATTAGCCCTGTCGAGCGTCTTGAGGAAGACCGTATCGAGTATCACGCTGTTGGCATTGTGGAACACCCCGATCTCGTTCTTCAAGCCATTGAAATTGAAACCTGTCTTACCACCCACGGAAGCATCGACCATAGCGAGCAGCGTCGTCGGGATATTGATGAAATTGATGCCACGCTTGAAGGTAGAAGCCGCAAAGCCACCCAGATCGGTCACCATGCCTCCACCGAGATTGATCATGCAAGAATGGCGGGTGGCACCGCCAGTCTCCAGCTCCTGCCACACATGGACGACCGACTCCAGACTCTTGTTCTGATCTGTCGCGCCGATCGTTATCATCTTCGCTTCCTTCAACACCTGGAAGCTCTCCATCACCGGCCAGCAGACGTTCTTTGTCGTTTCATCGGTCAGCACAAAGAGACGGTCGTGTTCACACTCCGACAATGCCTTGGTCAATTCCGTATTCAGATGTCGGGATATAATTACTCGCTGTTCCATACCTTTCTCTTTTTATATTCTATCACAAATATAGTAATAAATTACACGGTTTCAACTATTAATTACTTCTTTATTAATACTTTTTAATAAAATGTTCTTCAACATTGCGCACACAAGGGTGGCAGTGTGCAATAACACTAAAGGACTATAATCCGAACCGTCTTCCATCCTTCACATCATGAGAGAAAAGTACTGTCATCCAGCCCTCCCATTTCTCATATTTCCAATATCCATTTCTTAAAATTCATCAGAAAATAGAGATGTTTCAACGAAGTTGAAGATCAGATGATCAACAAAATTGCCATATAACTAAAATAAAATCTATTTTCTTTAAAACTTGATTAAACCTTCTCTCATTGGTTTCATCTAAAAAGAGGTAAATATACAACAAATCAGAATAAATATAACAGATACGCAGAATGAAAAATTTTGTTTCCGGAATAACAAAAAGATTCTTCCTTCTCTTCCTGCTCTGTCTGATGGTTCTCACGGCCTCAGCACAGCGCAAGATTACGGGTACGCTCATCGACCACGATTCGAATGAGAGCATACCCATGGTAACTATTCAGCTGCTCAAGCCCGACTCCTCGTTTGTGACAGGAACGGTGAGCGGCGACAACGGACAGTTCAGTGTGCAGGCTCCCAAAGACGGACGTTATCTGCTCAAGCTCTCCAGCGTCGGCTACAAGACGGTGGTGAAGAACTTGCAGGTCGCCGGCGGCAAGGATGTGGCCTTGGGCAAGACGACCATGAGTGCCGACGCCATCATGCTCAAAGGAGCAGAGATCACAGCCCGTGCCGTAAAGGTGACTGTGAAAGAGGACACTTTCGTCTACAACAGCGCCGCCTTCCGTACTCCCGAGGGATCGACCATCGAGGAGCTTATCAAGCGCCTGCCGGGTGCTACGATCGATGATGACGGCAAGATCACCATCAATGGCAAAGAGGTGTCGAAAATCATGATCGACGGTAAGGAATTCATGGTCGGTGACACAAAGACTGCCATCAAGAACATCCCGACCTCCATTATTAATAAGGTGAAAGCCTACGACCAGAAGAGCGACCTGGCCCGTGTGACCGGTATCGACGATGGTGAGGAACAGACCGTCCTCGACTTCGGTACGAAGCCCGGCATGAATCATGGCCTTATGTCCAACCTGGATGTGTCTGCCGGCACAAAGGACCGCTACTCCGGACGACTCTTCGGCGGATACTTCAACAACAAGATGCGCATCTTTGCCATGGGCAATGCCAACAACGTGAACGACATGGGCTTCGGAGGACGAGGCGGCAACTTCGGACGCGGACGCAACGGACTCAACGCCACGAAGATGGGTGGTCTGAACCTCAACTATGAGGAGAAAGACAAGCTGAAGATCGACGGTCACGTACGTTGGAACCACAGCGACGGTGACACCCGCGCGGAAAGCTCTTCGGAGAACTTCGTCAGCACCGTGGGATCATTCTCCAACAGTCTCTCACAAAGCTACTCCCGCTCCAACTCGTGGGACGCACGCGCCCGTGTGGAATGGACACCCGACACGATGACCAATATCATGTTCCGTCCGTCGTTCAGCTATTCTACGAGCGACGGTCTTTCCACCAGCCACTCAGCTTCCTACAACGAGGACCCTTACAACTATGTAACGGAGCCGCTCTCTGCAGAAGCCATCGCACAGTTGGCTAACGACAGTATCATGGTCAATACTATCAATAACAATTCGCTCACATTCTCCAAATCGACCAGTGTGGGCGGCATGCTGCAATTCAACCGCCGTCTGAACAACAACGGACGCAATTTCACGGTGCGTGCCGACGCCAGCTACTCCGACTCCGACTCGAAGAGTCTCTCCACAAACAATGTCCACCTCTATCAGGTGCTCGACCAGCTTGGCAACGACTCTACCTATCAGACCAACCGATTCAACCTGATGCCCTCGAAGACATGGAGCTACACCCTGCAGGCCACCTACAGCGAACCGCTCTGGAAAGCTACCTACCTGCAACTGCGCTACCAATATAAATACAGCTTCTCGAAGAGCGACCGTTCCACCTACGACTTCTCTAACCTCGGAGAGGACTATTTCGCCAATGTGAACCCCGTCTACCGTGGATGGGACAGCTACCTCAACCTGCTTGAGCATCACTACACCGACTATAAGGACGACGATCTGAGCCGTTACTCCGAGTACAAGAACTACCAGCATCAGGTAGAACTCATGTTCCGTATGGTCCGTCCCAAATATCAGCTGAATGCCGGACTGATGCTGCAGCCCCTGAAGTCGCACTACATACAGGACTACCAGGGCATCAGCGTCGACACCACACGCAATGTGACCAACTTCTCGCCTACCTTCGATTTCCGCTATCGTTTCAACAAGGTGAGCAACCTGCGCATCAACTACCGCGCGACAACGACGCAGCCATCGATGAGTGACCTGCTCGACATCTACGATGACTCCGACCCTCTGAACATCACGACCGGTAACCCCGGACTGAAGCCGTCGTTCACCCAGAGACTGCGCCTCTTCTACAACCAATATTGGGAGAAGACACAGCGTGCCGTCATGACCTTCCTCAACTTCCAGACAGTGAAGAACTCCATCAGCGACAAGGTGACCTACGACGCCACTACCGGTGGCCGCATCATCCGCCCGGAGAACATCAACGGCAACTGGTCGTTGAACGGTGCCTTCATGTTTAACACACCGCTTGACTCGCTCGGCAACTGGAACATCAATACGTTCACCAACCTGAACTACAATAATAATGTAGGCTATGTGGCGCTGGACCAGAACTCCAGCTCACAGAAGAACATCACAAAGGACATGACCATCGGCGAGCGCCTTTCCGGATCGTACCGCAACAACTGGCTGGAGATTGAGCTCGACGGTAACCTGCAGTACCGTCACACACGCAACGACCTGCAGACAACGGCCAACCTCGACACCTGGCAGTTCGCCTATGGTATCAACTTCAACTTCTCGCTGCCGTGGAACATGTCTATTTCCACCGACCTGCATGAGAACAGCCGACGGGGATACACCGACGCCTCGCTCAATACCAACGAGCTGGTGTGGAACGCACAGATCTCTCAGAGCCTCTTGAAAAACAATGCCCTCACGCTGATGATCCAGTTCTACGACATCCTGCATCAGCAGAGCAACTTCTCGCGCACAGTGTCGGCCACCAGCCGCAACGATACGGAATACAACTCCATCAACAGCTACGCCATGCTCCACGCCATCTACCGCTTCAACCTCTTTGCCGGACAGAACGGTGGCCCTGCAGGACCTCCTGCCGGACCGGGCAGAGGTTTCGGTGGCCCGCGTCCCGGAGGCTTTGGACGCCCGATGATGTGATGATATCCGAAAGAACCCTTTCCTAAGATAACACAAAAGCAGGAGACAGACAGCTCACTAGAGCGTTGATCTCCTGCTTTTATTTTGTCCCCTCCTATATCCTATCCCTCTTCCTTACATGGCATCCGTCCTAAAGTTGTCCCTCCATCCCGTGGCATCTCCATTGGTGTAGGCGAGACTGTGTCATGTAAAGAAATGTAATAGCATTTTATCTACCTACCTTTTCACACCGACTTCCAGCCTGATGTTTTCCACGCACTTGCCGAGATTGAAACGATATATCCATGTGGCAAGACTCATAGCGCCTGCAGGGTACATCCCTGTATAATCAGCCATCGCTTCCCAATATATTATAAAATATTCTCCACTTTACGAGACTATAAAAAATAAATACTATATTTGCGATGTCATTTGAGATCTACTAAATTTGAGGGCTCTCGTCTGAGACGCACTCTATGAAACACTACTATAACTCGAAGAGGTGGAAGCCATTCTGAAGTAGCAGCTGTCTCACTGATACGGCTGCCTGATTGTAGGGATTATCCATTCTGTTCATCCAAATTTTATATTTCCATATGAGAACGCAACCTCTACTGCTTGTCCTGCTATTCGTGGCACTCGGCTTATCGAAGGGCCGGGCGCAAAAGACACAGATCTGGGACCATCCTACCACTGAGTATGGAAACGTTTATTTTGACGGATTCTTCAATATCGCCATGGACATCACCAAGGTGGAGCTGAAAGAAGACGAGACCGTCGTTCGCGCTACGATCAAGAAACGCTCGGACTATCCCGATATCGGTTTGTTCCGGTTTTCAAAAGACACTTATCTCCTTGCTGACGGAAAGCACTATCCTGTGCAGTCGGCCGAAGGAATAGAGTTCGACAAGTTCCGCCAGACAGAAAAGAATGGCAGACTCGACGTGACCTTCCACTTCCGCCCTTTGCCAAAGAACACAAAAACGTTCGACTTCATCGAGGGGGATGGAAAGGGAGCCTTCCAGATAAAAGGCATCAAGCCGGTGGAGGAAAGATGGAAAGACCTCTTTCCGTCTTATTGGCGTGACGACCAGACCGGAGAATGGGTGATTGCCTTCCTCGGCGACCGGGCCATCTATGACAACAAGATCTGGGATATGGAGGCTGAGGTCACTCACAAGGGGAAAGAGGCAAAGATCACCCTAAGACATGACGGCGAGAAGATACCGGTTCAGATAGGCAAGAACCGGAAAGGCAGGCGCACAATACAGATCGGCAAGCAGAAACGAACCCTCTCATTGATTACCGGCCGCTTTATGCCCGACTATCCCGAGAAGGATACGCGTACTGATTTTGTTGATCTGGGCAACCGATCCGATACCGTTACGTTCATCGGTTGGCTAAAGGATATGCCTGACTATCTGAAAGACAAGAAACAGATTCAGGTGAACTGTTCCGACTTTATTAAAGACGAACAGGTGGAGCATACCGCCCTACTCGATTCGCTCGGTCGTTTCTCCATAAAGATTCCTCTTGCCAGCAGCTATGAGTTTTTCTTCGATTGGGGCCGGTGCTACATCCGCACGGTCTTTGAGCCGGGAAAAACCTATTTCCTCCTCTATGACTTTAAGGAAGGGCGCCGCTTCTTCATGGGCGATGATGTGCGCTTGCAGAACGAGCTTCTTAAATATCCCCTCGAATGGTTCGACAGGCAGATGGAAAAAGGCAATGACCTGGACGAATTTCTGGATGCCATCGACAGCATTCTAAGAGTTAAATACGCATTGATTGACACCCTCTGCCTTCAGCATCCGACACTCTCCACACGCTTCTGTCAGTTTAGCAAGGAAAATATAACTGCCCAAGCAGCACGCGAACTGGGACAGGCGCGATTCTATACGCCGACACTCCATCTGTCTCCTCGTGCCCGCCAATATGCCTACGAACATTTCTGGAAGGAAATGTCCAGGCCCTACACATTACACCGCGATTGGAGAGTTTTCATTCGCGACTATACAGATGACATCATTCCGAAAAGCGACGTGCTTGATTTTATTGAGGATTTTGCATCCAACGCCGAGGAAATTGAGTTTCTGAAAACATTTAAGTCGTGGATTAAAGAGACCAATGCCCGACTGGCTTCCATAAAAGACAAGGAGGAAAGGCAACATCTCGCGGAGCAAATCAACAAGGAGAACAAAGACCTGATAAGAAAAGGATATGCTCTCCTCAATTCTCCAAAGGTACAGGAAATTATAAATAGTAAGATGTTCGTGAAGAATACGCGCCGGAAAATCCATGTGCTCGACTCCATCGGTGCCGATCCTTTCATAAAGAGAGTTCTTCTGTGTGAGGATGCCTATACAGCAATTGACAACACCCGTAAGCCCCTTAGTCAGGAGATAATGGACTCGTTGGCCGTATGGACCAATAACTCGCCGGCTCTTCAAGGTATTAGGGAGAAAAATGAATTCTACACGGCCCTTGCCAACCGGGAGCTGGATCAGCTGGTCCTGAAAACGGGCTCGGAGGTGGAGGGCTTGCAGGAAGGAAAGGAAATTCTAAGCAAGCTCACTGAGCCTTATCGGGGGAAATTTATTCTTCTCGATATCTGGGGCACATGGTGCAGTCCTTGTAAGGATGCGCTTTCTCACTCACAGGAAGAGTATCAGCGGTTGGCCAAGTACGACCTGCAGTATATGTATCTCGCCAACAACAGTCCGAAAGACACCTGGGAGAATGTGATCAAAGAGTACGACGTGACGGGCAGCAATGTAGTTCACTTCAATCTGCCGGGTGAGCAGCAGCAAGCCATTGAGAGCTATCTCAAGGTCTCCGCTTTTCCGACCTATAAGGTGATCGACCCGGAGGGCCGCGTGCTTGATGTGACGGTAGATCCCCGTAATCTTGATTCCACCGAAAGGTTGTTCCAGCAGCTTACCGGCAAATAGCTTCCTGACACTTTTGCATGATGAAAAGCTCCTAACACATCAGAATATCTTTCTGATGTCTTTCAGATTTAAAAACGAACGATAGAACAAGGCATCCACTCCTTTCCGATCTCGCACAGACCGGAGAGAAGCGGATGCCTTACATCGTTGTAGCGTGTCCTTAATGGGCTTATACCGACTTCCGTTTTCCACCCATCTTCTTGACAAGAGGGGCAGAAGATACAGGAATGTATGGGATTGACATGGGGATAATGGCTTGGCAACTCAATTTAATGCCCTATATCACGTCCGGATATTCATCCGCATTTCATGGTTTGTCAAACATTACCGTTGCTTCTATCTTGACCCTTTACTTCGCCCGGAAAGAGTGAACCCGTAGCCCGGAAAAGAGATCCGTTTCAAATACCGGCCTGCAGATATCACATCTGGACTGCTCTCTGATACGGGAGAGATGAAAGCCGTCGACAAGTCGGTATTTACCCCGGCTCGGTCGTTAAGCCGCATATACTTATTCTTAATATTATCCTATTACCTTGCCTGACGGTTTCTACTCCCTCGCCGACATCCCGCCCGTCGCTTTATATTTGAGCTATGCCTTCGACAATAGTGACAGACCGACAACCGGAAATAGAAGAAAATCATTCGGATCTCCCATATCCAATTCGGAATAAAAAAGCCCTCGCAACATTCGGTACATACGTTGCGAGGGCCCTATGGTTAGGAACGTGGCTGCTGCCACTCCAATATATCCGAGAAATTATTCGGCACCGCCATTGTCGATGATCTTGATCTTCTGGCGGATAAGCTCGATATCGTCCTTGAGTTTCTGTGCTCTGCGGTTCATCTCACCCACAAGGGAGTTGCCCTTCTTCGAAGAGATGCTCAGGAAGCCGAGGTTATTCTCAAAGGTGGTCAGCTCCTGCTTCAGCTGCTCATAACGGCGCACCAGACGGCCACGCTCCGTGTCGACAGCATCCTCACCGCGCTTAGCCACAGACTTCAGATTCTGCTTGAAGTTGTCGAGACGGCGGTTGTTGATAGAGATGTGCAGCTTGCTATAAAGCTCGTTGAGGGTGTCGTGGTACTCCTTATACACCTTGTCCTTCTCTTTATAGGGCACATGTCCTACCTTATTATATTCATCTACCAGAGCCTGGATCTTCTCCTGTGCATCGTCCGCGGTCTCCTCAAGGAGAGCCTTCATACGGGCAATGATATCACGTTTCTGCTCCAGATTGGCATGCTCCTCACTGTGCGTGCCTGCATGGGCAGCCTTACGTGCCTCGAAGAAGTGGTTGCAGGCACCGAGGAACTCAGCCCAGAGCTGGTCGCCGGTCTTATGGGGAACGACACCGACCGTCTTCCACTCTTTCTGCAGAGCGATGAGCTTATCAGCCGTAGAACGCCACTCCGTGCTGTCCTGTAAAGCCTTAGCCTTCTCGATGAGCGCCTTCTTCTTCTCGATATTCTTAGCATATACTTCCTTCAGATTTTTGAAGAACTCTCCCTTGCGTCCGAAGAAGTCGTCGCAAGCGGCACGGAAGCGCTGGAAGATCTTGTCGTTCATCTTCTGCGGAGCGAAGCCGATGGTCTTCCACTCCTGCTGCAGCTCGATGATCTGCTTGGTGTGCTTGTCCCAGTCGCCAACACCTTTATTCTCTTCTTTGGCAATGGCCTCCACCTTCTCACAAAGCTCTGTCTTACGGTTCAGGTTGTCTGCCTCCTTGGCACGGAGCTCCTCGAAGTGCTGCTGATGCTTCTTGTTGATCACCGTGCTGGCAGCCTTGAAGCGGGCCCAGATCTGCTCGCGCAGATCCTTGGCCACAGGACCGGTCTCACGATACTGCTGGTGAAGATCCTGCAACTGGTGGAACGCGCTCACTACGTCTGGCTCGTCGGCCAGTTTCTCAGCCTCCTCGCAAAGGTGCGTCTTGGTCTCAAGATTGCGTTTGAAGTCATACTCGCGTGCCTCGCGGTTGAGGTTGAGCAAGTCGTAGAAGTTCTCCACCTGGAGCTGATAGTTACGCCAAAGCTCACTAGCCTGCTGTGCGGGCACATTCTTTATCTCTTTCCACTCCTGCTGGAGCTGTTTGAATTCCTGGAACGACTTGTTGGCCTGATCGGGCGATGTTGCCAATGCCTTGATCCGGTCGATGATCTCGAGCTTACGCTTCAGATTAGCCTCTTTCTCAGCCTCCTGCTGCTGGAAGATGCGGGCGCGCTTCTCCTTGATGATCTGCATCTCGGCCTTGAAAGCATGCTCCACATCGTCGGGCATAATCTGATACTCATCAGGATTGCCACCTTTGTCAAGATAATCTTTCAGCGCCTGATCGCGCTCTGCCTGATGGAGACGATAGAAGCTCGACTTGAGGTGCTCCACCTCGTCTCTCGAAGGATTGTCCTCACTCTGGGCTATCTCCTTGGCACGCTCCAATACCTCTACCTTAGAAGTATAGACATGCCGGGCGGGACTCTCGGTCCCGGAAACAGCTGCTCCGGCCGGTGTCTCCTCTGCAGAAGCCTGCTCAACGGCAGATGGCTCTTCAGCCACGACTCCTTCTTCGGCAACCGTTGCAGCCGGCTGCTCCTTTACCTCAGAGGCGGCCTCAACCGTCTGCTGCTCTTCTTCTACCGGACGAGTTTCCTCTGTCCCTACCTTTCCCTGCTCCAGGGTGTTTTCTTGAGAGTCCATCATTTCACTGTTTTAAGTTTATGATTCGGATAAATACCATGCCGGCCTCTGCCCGTCCATACGGACGGAGGTGGGCACATGTCATAGAATAATGTTAAATACTTTGCAAACTTATATAAAAAAAATGGAACGCCGTCATCTTTTCCTCTTTTTTTGATTAAAAAAGTTTGATTTTATCGGCTAGTCCCCCAATAACGGCTTTAAAATTTGGCTTTTCATAATATTTCCACTAACTTTGCTGCTCATTAATGCAATGAAAAAGATAGCAAACGACATACTGAAAGTTGCCTTCTCGCTCGTTCTCGGAGGGGCCATCCTATACTGGATGTACCGCGATTTCGACTTCCGCAGCGTGAAATACGTGATTCTGCACGACATGGACTGGACATGGATGCTCCTGTCCTTTCCCTTCGGCATCATGGCCCAGGCATTCCGCGGCATCCGTTGGCGACAGACTCTCGATCCCATCGGCGAGCACGCGCGTACACACGTGGCTGTCGATTCCATTTTCATCTCCTACGCCATCAGCCTGCTTATCCCCCGTATCGGAGAGTTCGCACGGTGCGGCGTCCTGAGACGCTGGGACGGCATATCATTTCCGAAGGCACTCGGTACGGTAGTGACGGAGCGTGCCATCGACTCATTGTTGGTGCTCATCATCACGATGCTCACCTTCGTCTTCAATTTCCGTACCTTCAACACGTTCTTCCAGAAGACCGGCACGCGGCTTGACAGTTTCCTGCTGCAGTTCTCCGTCACAGGCTGGATCGTCACAGGCATCTGCGCCGCGGCAGCCATCGCACTGATCATCTACCTGTTGCGCCGTATGTCACTCTATAGTAAGGTGCGCACCACGATCCTGGGATTGTGGCAAGGTATCCTTTCGGTCAAGGAGGTGAAGAACAAGTCACTCTTCATCTTCTACACAGTAGCCATCTGGGCTTGCTATTTCCTCCACTATTACCTGACGTTCTTCTGCTTCAAGGCCACCTCCCATCTCGGACTGGCCTGCGCCATGGTGACCTTCGTGGTAGGCTCCATCGCAGTCATCGTGCCCACCCCCAACGGAGCAGGCCCCTGGCACTTCACCGTCAAGACCATGCTCATGCTCTTTGGCGTGGCTGCCAACGCCGCCCTCTACTTCGTTCTCATCGTACACTCCGTACAGACGCTGCTGGTGGCCCTGCTCGGCATCTACGGCTGGACACACATCAGCTTCACCAAGAAGAGGGCCTTACAGCAATAGAACGACAAGCAGGCACACAACGCCCTGTCCTCATATAAAGGAATGTCGGCCGGACAGGACAAGCCATCCTCTTCGGACATATACAAAAGAATAATAGTTTCACCAAAATAACAGATACTATGAGCGAAATTAAAGATCTGAAGCCAGCAGCCATCTGGCGCAATTTCGATGCCCTCACACAGGTGCCCCGCCCTTCGGGCCATCTGGAGAAGGTACAGCAGTTCCTGCTTGATTTTGCCAAGCGTGTAGGTGTGGAAGCCTTCAAGGACGCCGGTAACAATATCGTCATGCGCAAGCCGGCCACTCCCGGCATGGAGAACCGTAAGACGGTGCTGCTGCAGGCCCACATGGACATGGTGCCTCAGAAGGCGCCCGACAGTACACACGACTTTGTCAACGACCCCATCGAGACCTATATTGAGGACGGATGGGTAAAGGCCAAGGGCACGACCCTGGGAAGTGACGACGGCATCGGTGTTGCTGCCATCATGGGTATCATGGAGAGCACCGACCTGAAACACGGTCCTATCGAGGCTCTCATCACTGCCGACGAGGAGACGGGCATGTATGGTGCCAACGATCTGCCCGAAGGCGAGCTGAATAGTCAGATCCTGCTCAACCTCGACTCCGAGCTTTGGGGCAAGTTCGTCATCGGTTCGGCCGGTGGCATCGACATCACCGCCACACTGGGCTACAAGGAAGTGGCCAACGATCAGGAGACAGCTTGCAAAGTGACACTGAAAGGTCTGCGCGGCGGCCACTCCGGTCTGGAGATCAACGAAGGCCGCGCCAACGCCAACAAGCAGATGGTACGTCTGGTACACACTGCCATCGCCACGCTCGGCGCCCGTCTGGCCACCTGGCACGGCGGCAACATGCGCAACGCCATTCCTTTCAAGGCTGAGACTGTACTCGCCCTGCCAAAGGCCAACGTCGAGGCTCTGAAGGCTCTCGGTGCCAAGCACAAGGCAATGATCGATAATGAGTTCCACGGCATTGAGAAGGAGTGTGAGCTCACCGTAGAGGAAGTGGCCAAGCCTGCCACCCTCGTTCCCGGAGAGATCCAGGACAACCTGGTAGATGCCATCTATGCCTGCCACGACGGTGTGATCCGCATGATTCCCGCCTACCCCAATGTGGTGGAGACGTCCAGCAACCTCGCCATCATCGACATCGAGGACGGCAAGGCAGCCATCAAGATCCTGGCCCGTTCCAGCCGTGAGGACATGCGCGACTACGTGACACAGACCCTCGCCAGCTGCTTCTCCATGGCCGGCATGAAGGTGGAGACCAGCGGTGCCTATGGCGGTTGGGATCCCAATCCCGACAGCGAGATCCTCCAGCTCCTGCAGAAGATCTACAAGGAGCAGACCGGCAAGGACGCCATCGTACAGGCCGACCACGCCGGACTGGAGTGCTCGGTGATCCTCAGCAAATATCCCGGCATGGATGTCGTGTCTCTCGGACCTACGCTCCTCTCGCCCCACACGACGAACGAGCGCTTCGAGATCGCTACGGCAGAGCCGTTCTGGCAGTTGCTCACCACAACATTGGAGCAAATCAGCGAGAAGTAAAACAAAAAAGCGGAGAATCGTTTGGTTCTCCGCTTTATTTTTTCTAATTTTGCAGACGATAACAAACAAAATCAATCATTAATATGGACGACTATCACGCGGAAAACTACAAGATCTGACGTGAGGATTCGGCTCTATGCAGCTAATCCCCACGAATTTTTCTTATTATCAAAGGAGATTAGCTACTATGAGAACATATTGGAACATTGAGAAGAGCCTGAAGGCCATCAATGAGTGGCAGCCCAACTGCTGGATTCAAGTCACATGCCCTTCAGAGGACGACCAGCGCGAGCTGGAAGAGCGTTTTAAGATCCCCGACTATTTTCTCCCTGACATCAGCGATACCGACGAGCGTGCCCGCTATGAGTACGACGACGGATGGATGCTCATCATCCTGCGTATCCCCTTCGTCAAGGAGATCCGTTCGCGCACGCCGTACACCACCGTACCCTTGGGCATCATCCACAAGCGCGACGTCACCATCACGGTGTGCTACTACGAGACCAATATGATGATCGATTTTGTGAGCTATCAGCAGAAGCGCGGCGTAGGATTCACCGACTATGTCGACATGATCTTCCGCCTCTTCCTCTCTTCCGCCGTATGGTATCTGAAACGGCTGAAGCAGATCAATTCCCTCATTGAGAAAGCTAAGCACAACCTCGACCACGAAGTGAACAACGCGAGCCTCATCGGACTGTCCCGCCTGCAAGACTCGCTCACCTACTTCATCACCTCCATCAGAGGCAACGAGAACCTGTTGCAGAAGCTGAAGTTCAAGCTGCAGGTCGACGAGCTTGACGCCGACCTCATCGAGGATGTCAACATCGAGATGTCGCAGGCCCGCGAGACCACCAACATCTATTCCGACATTCTCGAATCGACGATGGACACCTATTCGAGCATCATCAACAACAACATCAACAACGTGATGCGTACGCTCACCTCGGCATCGATCATTATGATGAGCGGTACCTTCATCGCATCATTGTTGGGCATGAATGTTCCCAACGGTCTGGAGCACAGTCATATCGGCTTCATCATCGCCCTCATCATCTCGTTTGCCGTCAGCCTTCTCTGCTGGTTCATCATGAAATTCAAACGACTGATATAAATATCAGAAAAATACATCCCATTCCATTTGTCCTCTCTTGTGAGCGTCAAATGGAATGGGACGATTCTTATTCTCCACCCCGGAAATACCATTACGGTGCACGTGTTTTTTGTTAGTACATGTATTATACCTTTTTAATCCACGCACTGATGCAAAGAGGAACCGTACTGACACTGCAAGAACAGTCTATGCGCCACCGGTTCTGACCTATAATCCCCCACCGGGCATTTAAGCGCCAATATTCATCTTGTATCATTCATTGGCCTGCCCGACATCGCCATCCCCCTTTCCGACAATCCTTCTGCCACCTTTATCCCGGCCTTACGGCCGGAGCGCCGCTGCTTCCATCACTTTCTGAAAACAAGTCATCTCCTGTTCATATTCCCTGACGGCAATATTCTCCGGTGCGCCCCTGCCACATCTTATACAATTTCTCTTGCCTGTTATACGTCCGTCTATGCTCACAATCGCATCTTCACCATAGGGTTGAACCTCATGGTCAGCTTCCGCAGCGTACCAGTAGAAGGCAACGACACATATACGTTTTGCCTGATTCTATCTGTTTTATGCTGCCAATACATATCAAGTGAACGGGAAACAGAAATTTACGGACTCTAGAATATCCTTTTACAACAAAGTCGTTGCTCTTCATTATATATAAAAAAATCACTACTGTCCAATAAAAGTTGGCTAATCGGTCTTTGAAATTATTGAAATACAGTCTTTTAAGTGGTATTTCTGAATGAAACGGATTTGAATTTGTAGCTT
>ERZ827043.1467-NODE-1467-length-23968-cov-14.186635_pt1 | contig 23968 bp, 18 predicted proteins | sample MGYA00519923_ERZ827043 | MGnify/ENA primary metagenome ERZ827043 (study PRJEB31778, sample SAMEA3449251) | human gut metagenome | biome: human gut; feature: human-associated habitat; material: faeces | place: United Kingdom | collected 2010/2012 ... | reverse complement strand
CAGCGTGGAAACGCGACCAAAAAAAGCCTGCGTTTCCACGCTATATCTAAAATGGCGTCTGATTATCAGTGAGTTACAAAACGCTCCGTGGCCGCGTCCCGCCAATGCTAACATTGGTTTTGTAAAAGAAACTCTTCCGCCGCCCTGTCAGAGCTCATTTGCGACTGTCGCCTTTGTATAGACCCTTCCGCTGCGGTGTATTTTCCTGATTTTAGTCGACTCTATTATAGCCGAAAAAGACAAAACGTCCGGTGGATTGGCGTTTGGCCGGACAAATTATATAATTTAACAACGTTCTTTGACAACCGCGATTCGAAATGAGTGGGACATAAATTTGATGAGAGATGGAAAAAATAAGATTTATTTCGAGCGAAAAATTCATTAGTCATCAATCAAGTATCCCAGCATCTCAGAAGCCACTTCTGGCATAAAGGCGCGCATGACGCTGTCCTCTTTCTGATGTAGATTGCCGGCAAGCTCTATGCTGCCGAACCATAGAATCGATCTGTCTATGCTGCACAATTAAGTGCAAGAAAATGTAGCACAATAGTTGTTTTATGTGCTAAAAAGTGTAATTTTGTCTATAAGACACATGCTGGAAAATGTAGTTGTAAATAACAAGGACACTTAAATGCAAACTGCTATGAAACTTTACGGATTATTCGGAATAGCCTGCTTATCTGCTGCTTTGACAATATCATCTTGTGCTAAATCTGAGCGGCGGACCTCAGGGTGGGATGTCAAATTTGAAGACTGGCCGCTTACCGACTGCTCGACAAGCACACGGCCGGTCCGGGACCTCGTGGCATATAAAGTGCTTGGCGTACCATACAAGTGGGAGGAGGACTGGCTGAGCGGCATGACATATATCATTACGCCCGACTTTAATGGAACGAAATCATCTTTCTCATACAAAGATTATTTGGAAAAGAATCTTTGTAGTGGGACTCATGGAGCGTATGAGAACCTTATCGAGTCTAAGACAGACATGATAATCGCAAGCCGAGATATTTCAAGGAATGAATTGAAATTAGCTAATGACGTGGGAATCAAAATCATAACCAAGCCTGTGGCCATCGACGCGTTGGTGTTCATCGTCAATCCCAAGAATCCAGTCAGAAATCTGAGTTCGGATCAAGTGCGGAAGATTTACACTGGCGAGATAACCAACTGGAAAGAGGTCGGCGGCGTTGACCACACCATCACTCCTTATATCCGTGATACTGATTCCGGAAGCCAGGAAAAAATGGAGACCCTTGTAATGGCTGGGCTGACTATGATTGACGGTACTTATATGCCTGAAATCATTGGCTCACAAATGGCATCGCCATATTTGCAGATTGAGATGGATGAATACGGCATCGGCTACACACCATTCTTCTATTGCACGGCGATGGTTCGTGATTTGATGAAAGTGAATATGTTGTCCATCGATAGCGTCGTACCGAGCAAAGAGTCTCTGAAAAATAATACCTACCCTTTTGTATCAAGCATCTATGCTGCAATCCGCGAGACGGAAAGCCAAGAGAGTATAGCACACAAACTTTTCCAGTTTATCTTTACGAAAAGTGGTGCGGATATGATTGACGAGAGCGGCTATATCGCAATCAAGGACTGAATGGACGTATATTACCTTTCTAATTCTAATATAATTTGTAATGGAGCTACGTAAGACACTTGCTGTTTGGCTTACCGTGATGACGGCAGCCTGTTCCTGCAACAGAGAAGCATTCAAGCCTGTAGATAATGTCGTTTTCATACAGGACGCAAGACTTGAGGAGGCTGGGCAGACACTTTCGCCTGGCGATGCCTTTCATCTTCATGGTATAGGCTGCCAACAGACGGACAATGTCATGCTTACATTTACTTGGGAGACCGGTGACGCAACTATTCCTGTAGGTAAGGTGTCCGGTATCTATGCAAAGAAACAAGATGTGACGCCAGTCGGCATAACCGCCGTCCTTCCATATAGGTATCCGGCAGCGGATGTGGAAGTCAGCGTAATGCGTGAGGGAAAGCTGCAGAGAATTGGATTATTGAGAATCACGGACGGACAGTCACCGAAGGAATTGAGACTCTATGGAGTCAGCCATGTGTCCGGCAAAATTGACGGATTCATGCTTGACATGAACAATGCCTGCCAGAAATCCCTTGAGGTTACACTGCCTGAGAATCTCCATTCAGTCATCAATGTTCCGCGTTCATATGGGCTTTGTGGCATCTCTGGGAAGGACGGGCACCGGACAGCCGTATGTGTCGATTTCTTCACCCGCGAGGTCAAGACTCTCGCTATTGATGTCATGGCATTATTCCTGACTCCGTCAAATGCCGCCGTGGCTGTTGTATGTCATGATGGAATCTGCACCTTGCAGACATTGCCGATTGAAATCGGAGCCGACTATATGACAAAGTCGGACGCACTTGGACCTGTGCAGCCGACATTTGCCATGCCAGATGGCCTGAAGCCTGAATATTTCGGAAACTATCCAGGAGTGTCCATCGGAACGGAAGAATCCACTTCATATCTTCTTTCTGCAAACAAGGGTGATGGCAACTGGACTGCGGTCATGCTGGACAAAGAGGGCTTCCACATAATGGAGGATATCGCAGCCGAATCATTGATTCCGTTCAGGGCGGGCAGTGATGCCGGCTATATTGTCACATGCGGAGGGTTGAGTCTGTTCCGCCTGGTCAATCCTGAAAACGGAACTATCGGCAAAGCCATTTACACCTGCAAAATCGGCCAGATAATATCCGCCACGTCGAATTCTGAAAAGCCTGGCCACATTCTTCTGAACGTTTCGGAGACATCCAATGGCTTGCAAATCTATGATCTTGCTTGGAACGACACGAAATCTCTATCCCATATCACTTTGCCGAATTCAGCAAACGACTATGCAGAAGTTCTGATGGCGAACTGATTCTAAAACAGACTGGGCTCTTGATTACTCAAGTTTCTCAAGTGAACTGAACAATATTTTAATACAGCGTGGAATTGCGGACAGAATAATCCAAAATTCCACGCTGTATTATATAAATTCGTTATGAAGTCAGGCGAGAATTCGTCCCGCCACCTCATCAGAACTTGAACGACAATCCTGCCGACACGTAGCCCGCGTCATGGCCACCCTCCACCCAGAGTCCGGCCTTGTTGCAGAAGTACCAGCGGAGTCCGGCAGTGGCAAGTATGCCCATCTTTGTGTCCATCTTGTTGAATGTGGAACTGGCCTTCTCTCCGCTCTCGTGGTCAGTGGTGTGTTCTCCGATCAGTCCTGCATCGATCATCGCCCTCGCGTAGAGTTCGAGACGGCTGCATAGCGTTATGTGGTAACTGAGACCTGCCGCAAGGTCAACTCTGTTGCAGAACGTGTCCTGCTGCTTGTCGCCATAGCCGTTGTCCAGCATCCAGTTGTAGCTGTAGCGGGAGTATTCGCCTCCTATTGACCAGCCCAGGCTTCCGAAACGTCCGAAATCAAGGAAGCAGATGTCCGAATATATCATTATCGGAGGGACAGCCATCTTGAATGAGGATTTGGAGCCGTCAGTGGCATGCTTCATCACCTTTGTCCACTCCGCGATCACAGGGGAGGCGCCGACCTGGATTGTCCTCGTGTATTTCGGGAACACTATCTCAGATTTGGTACGCTTCCAGTCCACGTTCTTATTGGCGTCGGAAGAGGCGATTCCTCCCTGGACACCGACCTGCTCGTCCTTGAGCTTCCCATCCACGCGGAGAGCAGTGCCTCCGTAAGATGATTCCCACGCATGGATGACATCCATGAACGTGCTGAATTCGCCCTCCCGTATCCTTGCGGCAAATTCCGGATAGTCGTATATCTTTCCGAAATACTTGTTCAGCATTGCCCCGGACATCGGCGGATCAGCCTTGTCAAAGATGCTGTTGCGGGTATCAGACCCGACCATTATGGCCATGTCCCCGGCAATGCTAAGGTACCACGAACGGACCGGTTTCACGACCGTGATGTTCCTTCCCGTCCTTTCAGCTTCGACAGTGAAAAGAGAGTACAGGTCAATGCCTTTGCCCCGGTATTCCTCACGCACCCATTCGACCTTTGCCGGGCCGCCCAACGCTCCGTACATCTTGACCAGCCTCTTCACATATTTGTCCGAACCGTCAAGAAGCAGGGAATCGACATCTTCATTGATATATCTCATCCTCTTGCCGTCGGCGGTAAGGCTTATTTCAATGTTGTCGGGGCGGTTGACGAGAGCCGAACGGAGATAACCGTCAATGACTTTGTCCTCTCCCTTGTTGAGCCATACTCTGACTTTGACATTCTCTTCCTTCTCACGCTTTGTCTTCTTGTCGGAAACGGTGTGTGCGTGCGACGTGATACCTGCCGACAGGGCCAATGCCGTCAAAGCGCAGGTGATGATTCCCGTTTTCATGTCCTATTCGGAGTCAACGGAGAAACTTAAGGCGAAACTGCCGCCGTCATAGCTGCCGGTGAAGATGTAATTCTTCTTGTCCGCCGTCTTCCGGTAGATTTCAGAACCTTCGCTCTTGGTGAAGCCCGCAGGTATGAACTTGGCGTAATAGGTGGTCGATACGGACTTGTCGCACTTGTAGTCGAAGAAGGTCAATGTCTTCATGCTGCCGAGCTCTGTGTACTGGCAATTCTCGACTTCCCCGTCAAATACAGGAAAGCCGTCCAGGAATGGATACTCCTTGACAACAGTGGCCCAAGTCACCTTGTCTACATGGTTAATTGAAGGTTTGTTCCCTGACTCTTCCTTGCCGCAGCTGAAAATCATCATTGCGGCACAGATGAATAATAATAACTTTTTCATGTCGTTAGTGTTTTATATGACACAAATATACTGCCCCCCCCCCCTAAATTACAAGAAAAAAATTCACTTTTTTTATAATCTGTTCAGTTCCTCCAGATTCCTGTCAATTTTCTCGAATCTTTGCTTACCGAAACCATATGTCAATCGCAGCAGAATCTTGCGGCTCTCCCCATGCCCCCATGACGACAGTATCAGGTTATCTTTTGTTCCATAACGGTCCCAACGCTCAGTGTGGAAGACATCCGTCATCAGCAGGGCTATGCGCAGGCAGCCGTCAAGCCAACTCTTATTGAGGCCCAGGTCAACGCTGCCTGTCGGCCTGCAGACCTCATAGCTTCCGCCCTGCCGTTTGGAGTAGAATCGCCCTGAGATTTCGAGGTTGATGCCGAGCGGCAAGAGAAAGCTGTTGCTTGAAGACAAGAAACAGGACGGACGTCTGTACTCATATCTGTACGTTTCGTAATCCAGTTTGTTCATGAAGTAGTACAGTCCTACGTTTGTGCTGAAGTCCCACCAAGGTGTGAGGCGTTTGGAGAATACGGCGTCGAACCCGACCTGTTGCTGGGTTCCGATATTCTTTGTCGTCATGATTGTCTTGTCGCTTCCATATACATCCGTAAGTGATGTGAAATAGTCATCGAGATGGTTGTAATAGAGGTTCAATGACAGACTGCTCCAGGTGTATGACAGCATAATCTTGTTGCACACTTGAGGCTTGAGAAACGGATTGCCTTTCCAATAGGACAATTCGTCGAGCAGATATTCAAACGGGTTCAGGTCCTCGTACCTGGGCTTGTCCTGTCTTCTGCTGTAGAGCAATGCGATTTTGTTCTTTCCGTTGATGTTGTATGTTGCACTGAAATTCGGGAACAACCGAAGATGGTTCCCGGTGTTCGTCTCAGCATCCTGACTTGTCATGGAAAGTAGCCTGCTGAATGTGTGCATATACTCCATCCGCAGTCCGGCACTTAATTCAATCTTATTCCATGTGCGGGTATATTGCGCATAGGCCTCAAGGCTCTTTTCCTTGTACAGGAAGTCGTTCGAACGTCCAGTATCCATGACTCCGTTCTTCTTGAAGATAAATGAATTGTCGCTCCCGATAAACGTTGTCTTGACACCTGCAAGTATTTCGTTCTGCGCATTTGGTCTGTATTTGTAGTCTGCCAGAAGCGCATAGATGTCGATATCCTTGTCAGGTTCCGAGTAAAAGAAATCGGAACGGATGGGCGTGTCGTCTGCCGTGAAATACTCATTGGGTTGTTCGCAGCGTGCTTTGCCGTCGAAATGGGTCCAGTCCGCGGAGAATGATATTTGAGTATTTGATGATGGCCGGTACTGATAACTCAGACTGTTGTTGTACTGGAGATTTTTCTGTTCAATATAGTTGTTGCGGGCTTTTAGTATATTGACCAGCCGGTCCGTTCCCTGATAGATTTCCGTCTTTGTCCGTGTCTCTCCTGGACCTGCGAGAACGTTTACGGTGCTGCTTATGAAAAGTCTGTTCTTTTGATTAGGCTGCCAGGAAAAGTCAATGCCAGCCGAGTAGGTGTTGCGCTTGTCCGTGTCATCCGTCTCTGATATGTTCTTGTCCCCATTCTGGACCTTTTCGTAACCATAATCCATCGCGTAGTGCCCTATACTGTGGTTGTAGTTCAGCCCCAATTGCCATTTGTCCGTATTGTACGACATGGCGAGGTCTGAATTCTGTTTCAGGTTTTCCCAGTAACCGACGCCATGTGATGTGGTTATGAAAAAGCCCGATCGCCCTGATGCTTTGAGGATAATGTTTATGATACCACCGGAGCCATCTGCCCCGAAGCTTGCATCAGGGTTATGAGAAATCTCTATTTGAGAGATCTTCTCGGAAGAGAGGGTGCGGAGATAAGTTGACAACTCGTCTCCCTGCAGCATGAGCTTTCTTCCGTTGACATATATGGCTGTTCCTCCCAGAGCCGCCAGAGAAATGTCGCCTTTATTGTTTACGGAAATGCCGGGGGAGTGCTTCAACACGTCCAAGGCGTTCCCTACGTCGGTAAGGTAGGATTGCGCGACATGAATCTGAATCTTTCCATTCGCGGAAGTCGTCATCGGACGTGATTTCCGCGCGGTGACGACGGCATCTTTCAATGAAATCTCCTCCGGTTCCAAATGAATGTCCGGAAGCGTCTGAGATTCTGCAAGGGTGATGTCCTTCTGGAACTCCTTATATCCAAGTGTCTTTATGCATAGGAGAAACTTGCCGTTGTGGACTGGAAAAAGATACTGCCCGTTGCTGTCGGTTATAGTGGTTTCCATCAATACATTATCCGGTAATGATGCCAGCATGACGACAGCAGCGTCAAGTCCTTTTCCCTGTTCGTCCAAGACTCTTCCTCTTATACCGTCTTGAGCATATGCGGATAAGGCTAGGCTCATTCCAATGCAAGACAATAGAATCCTTATGATAAAAACACTCGTGTCAATCGATTTCAAACGGGGCATAGTTGTTATGTTGGTGGTTCTACGGTGCAAATATACTGCCCACCCCTAAATTACAAGAGAGTAATTCACTTTTTTATAATCGGCCATCCGATGTTAAAATCTGTGTATATACCAGAGCGCTAACCTGATATATACTAGTAGGTTCATAAGAAGAACGGCCCGCAAATTGCGAGCTGTTCTTCCCATATTCATTGAAAAAAATCTTTGTTATTCTGCTTTTCCAGTGAGAAGTTCATTCTTTAAAAACTCATAGACATAGCGCGGACTCTGATAATATAGTGCAGCTTTGTCATCAATGAGACGCTGGTAAGTTTCGGAATTTATCACGATATCCAGCGCTTCAGTCATGGACGAGGCTTTGCCGTCGTCTATGAGCAGTATGGCGAGTTTCGTCACCATGCCGTCTTTCATCAATTGTCTCTCATCCATCATCATTTAACTCGTTTAAGTATAGACAATGCTGTTTCTGTACCAAAGAAATACTGTATGGTAATTCCTTTCATATATTTCAGCTTGCATACTAACGTAGGCATGTCTATAAGCTGGTTCTCGTATTTCCATAGTTGCACACCTACACGATCGTTGGCTATAGGCCCTATCACGATGTCGTAGTTGTGGACTGGAGTGCAGGCTGAATTGTTCCGATTGGCAAGAATAAACTCGGCCCAGTTCTCGCTGTAATCGTCAAATACAAGTGTATGCAAACTCCGGATATCTCTTTCCTCTACTTCGAATTCCATAACTGTCGGTTCTCCTTCCTGCAGTTGTTCGGTCTTTATATTAGCCATATTTAGCGCCTGATTATAGTCAGGTGATAAGTAGAAACCTTGACCGAAGTCTTTGTTCGGTTTTGATTTCCGTAGGTCAATTTTGTCGAATACAATATTGGTCCCGTGATATAGTTTCATGCTATGCCTCCTCCCAATTTGTGACAGTACTGTGTAAGGTCGTCCACTGCAGACACGAATGACTGTGTATGCAGGTAATCGTAGTGTTGTTCCACGAAGTTTATGCCTTTATATCGCAACAAGTAGTTGAATGATTGTTTGAGCGTCAGTCTGTGACGCTTTCCAAATTCGGCAAGAAATATCACCGTCCATTCTATCTTGTCCTTAATATTGTGTTCCATAATGCTGTTTCTTCTAACGTAAGGGACTCTTACTTTGTGACAAATATAATGACAACCACAATTATATGCAAAGTGAAACTATCTCTTTCCTCAAAAGTAACAGAAATGACCGGCTAAAAATCGCCGGAAACGTGGCTTAACTCACTGAAGTTTATCGGCGGGACGCAGCCACGTTTGATTTTTGGAGGTGCTGATTCTCAATGAGTTATATAATGCAGCGTGGAAACGCGACCAAAAAAAGCCTGCATTTCCACGCTATATCTAAAAGAGTATCTGACTATCAGTGAGTTACAAAACATTCCGTGGCCGCGTCCCGCCAACGCTCACATTGATTTTATAAAATTCTTTCGCCGCCCTGTCAGAGCTCGATTGCGACTGTTGCCTTCGTATAGACCCTTCCGCTGCGGATGCTGAGTGGCCACGTGCCGGTCTCGTATGACATCGGGGCTCTTGTCAATGTTAATGTCAATGTCTTACCTTTAGTGGAGCAGGCCAGAGGTGTCTTGTCATTGATAATAACCTCAATGTCCTCCGACGGCAACTTTACGCTGATTGAATTGGACTTATGGCTGACCAGATCGAAGGCTAGCGTTCCGAGGTCGCTGTCCATTTCCGGCATCTGCCCGCGTTCCAGAGGGCTGCCGAGCAGGAAATAGACATTGGCCCCGACATTCTTTCCGTCAGTCTGAATCCATGAATCGACATATGCCCTGTAAACGAGCGCATCCTCACGGATTGCCTTTTTTCTCGACGGGAATTCCTTGACGTTGTCAGAATCGCAGATAACGTAGCCGTGTCCGGGTATCACAGCGACTTCAGGCGCCATGTTAGTGAAATCCGGCAGGCCGATGTCTCCTATTCCGCTCTTCTTCCCGCAGTCGAGAATTGGCAGATTATTGCTCTTGAAGTTTCCGGAAGATGTCATATAGACTTTGGAATTGCCCAATGTGGTGCCTCCGTTGTCCTCATCCATCATCTTTATCATTGACGTTCCCTCAGGAAACCGTTCAATCTTGTCTGATTTTCCGCATGACGACATTGTCAGCGCGATGACGGAGCAGGCGATTGCCCCGAATAATTTATGGTTCTTCATCATGTCGTTTTGTTAATGAGTGGCAAATTTATCTTTTTTTTTATAATCGGTAACTATTTTTGTATAATATGTTAAATTTGCTCCGAATTTGCTTTCTGACATGATGCATGAAAATATGATACACGTAAAAAAGCTCTTGTTGGTTCCGATGGTCTCGGGACTCCTGGTCTCATTGATGTCATTTACCCCGGCCCGACATCATCATCGTTCATCTGAAGTCCAGGACTCTTCTGAAGTGACTGTCCAGGATGACAGCATTCTTCCGGTTATAGCTTGGTTCAGCAAGCGGGACACCATGACCTACTGGATTCATGACAACCAATGGGAGGTCAACGGGAAAGACACGGTGATGACACTCGGTGCCGCCGCCAAAGTGATGCTTACGGTTACGGATTCCACCAGGAAAGGGTATGACATGGAATATACTTTCCTTGAATTTGTTTCCGACGACCAAATCAAATCGGAGGCCCAAAATCTTATCGGACAGGTAATGGATATTCTCAATGATGCCACAGTAGGCACGACTATAAGATTCCGTACCGACCAGTGCGGCAAGATTGTCAAATACTACAATCTGAAGGATATCAGGAAACAGGCGAAAGAAGTCCTGACGAAGGCGATCAGTAAAATGCCATATGCGGATTCCCTGCGCGCTGTGGGGCTTAAGCTGGATAAATTGATGTCAATGATTGATTCCGACAATCTGGTCGACGGATATACGGAAGAGATAGAACTTCTGTTCAATTATCATGGAGACCAATACAAGATAGGCGAAACGGAAAGCCATGAAGATGCGACGGAAAACGAATATGCCTCTGATACCAAAACGGACATCTGGCTTGATCCTGACACGTATGAATACGGCATATCCGCAGATGTCTATTCGTATATTCCAAGAGAGGACATAAAGGCGTTGCTAGGAAATCTCATAGAGTATTTCACTGATAAGGAGTCCGCAAAGGATGTTCGGGAAGGTCTCGATACCGAATTTGACAGTCAGGTGACTACGGACGGGGTGTGCAACTCATATGTCCGCATAAATTATTTCAATGACGGATGGCCGCAGGAGGTGGTCAGTCAGAACAACATAAGCCTGGGCGACCGCCAGAAGCTGACACAGAAATACATCACGTGGGATTACCGCAGCGTGGGACATGCGGAGTGAGATGACTGACGTAATTCTGATACGGGAATGATGATTATGGTTCTCTATTTATAACCTGGATTTTGTTTTAACCCTTTGTTTAAATCCAGGCATCTTTGTGGTATCGGGAAAACAGTTGTGAACCCGGTGAATTCGTTTTCCAGAGGAGTCCTCTGGTCGTATGCTTTGGTGTATTCGCCAAAGCGGATGAGATCTTGACGTCTCCAACCTTCCCATACCAATTCCAACAGCCGCTCTTTAAGTATATTGCTCAAATTGGCCTTTACATGCGGCATGCCTGCTCTGTCCCTAATTGCATTCAATTCTTTTGAACCATCTTCTCCATTACGGACTTTAGCCTCGGCCTTCATCAATATGGCATCGGCGTATCTGAATAGAACTATATCGTTGTCAACTTGTCTGCCGTCCGAATATGCGGTCCTGTCAACTTCATATTTGCCGGCACGGGCACCTGCTGTCTGCTTATACGGACTGTCACTAAGATTCAGCTTCAATTCCATTGGCATATACACCAATGGCTTTCCGTTGTCCAGATATATCTTCTTGCCGTCAACAAAGACGGTGTCTGCATAGAAGTTTGTCTTGAATCTATTGTCAACATGGTCTGTTCCGTAACCGAAAGCCTTGACGGTTGAGATAGTCGCACATGTTCCATTTTCGGATGAACCGCCATAGGCCCCGCCATGTTTGTAGTGGCGTGAGCGGAAAAGATAGTGGTATTCGTTCAAATATAAGTTCTTGTCCAATGGTATGGTGAAAATGTTCTCCATGGAGTATTCGTTGTGAACAGCGAAGTTCGAGGCGTAATCGCTTTCCAGCTGATACCCTTCTTTGTCAAGTTGCCCGCAATACCAAATGCAGGTACTCCAAGCGTTCATCTTCTCTCCATTCACATTAAAGAAGATGTCATTGCCATCAAAGCGCTTTCCGTCTGTCCAGTTGTCATCGGTGTATATTTCAGCATTAAGCGCCAGTTTTGCAAGCAAAAAGTTGACTACAGGCCGTGTCACTCGTCCGTAGTAGTCTCCCTCCTTGTTGGAATGTTCGTCAGCAAGCAACGGCGCGACATCCCGCAGTTCATTGAAAATAAAATCGAAGACCTCGCGTCTCTCGCTTTGCGTTACCTGCTCCAATTTTACGTCGTATGTTGTAACGATAGGAACACGTCCGAACATATCCATCGCATAGTAGTAGAACAATGCCCGCACAGCTCTTACCTCTGCCGTGAAATCACGGGCCTGTTCAGCCGAAAGCAGACTCTTGTGGTCATCAATGACGGAAAGTGACTGGTTGGATAAGACTATTACCTTGAAGAGATATTTCCATACATTATATAAACTGATATCATTGGCGTTCCAGTTGTGCTGATACATGTTTTCCCACAGGCCGCCGTCGTACCAGTCTCCTCCACGGATCGGAATCATTGCCTCATCTGTTGTCAACGTATTGTAGTCGTAGATGCCCCTGCAGGTTCCTTGAAGTCCTTCGGACTCCTGATTGCTCCCAATGTAGTTGTACAGGGAAGCTACTGCATTTTTGTATATATTATCTGCGTTGTTGTATATTTCCTCTTGGTCCAGCTGGTCTTTTGGATGTTCATCCAGACAGCTGCAGAAGCAAAGCATCAACGGTACTGCCAATATGTATTCAATAATCTTCTTCATGCTTTTTCCGTATTAAAACTGTATGCTCAACCCCAACGAATATGTGCGGAACAGTGGATAGTTACGTTTGTCATCAATACCCATAGTACTGTTCACCACGTAGCTGTTTATCATTGGAGTCAAACCTCTGTAACCCGTAATTGTTCCAAGGTTGCTTACGTTGCCGGATATGCGCAATGAACGTAACGTCTTGCTTTTCAAGGGCACGTCATATCCTAACGTCAAATGCTCAAAGTTCAGATAGTCACCTTTTTCAAGCCAATAGTCGGAGACTCTCTGATCTACGATGTTCTTCTGAGGGGCATCCTTAAGCACATTGTAGTCCGGGAAGCAAGCCATACTTGTAAATGATAATCCCGTTCCATTGAAGATCTTGTGCCCGAATGCTCCGTTCATCTGTATGGAGACATAGAAATTCTTGTATCTGAAACTGATGTTTGAACCGAGGATTACCTTTGGTGTGGCTTGTCCTGCGATGTACCGGTCGCCGCCGTCGCTTATGTCGACCTTGCCGTTATGATCCAGATCCTCTATGTCGTAGAAATAACTGCCGTTCTCATTTTTTACGAGTCCCTTGCAATGTGGCAGATAGAAAACGCCAAGTGGCTGTCCGACTATCTGATAAACCACATTGTTGTCGCCGCCGTTCTGTCCCGCTCCGTCCAAGGCCCCGATGGTGGTGACATTTGCCGCGGACATGCTCATTCCTTTGTACTTTCCACTCAGCGAGATTAATCTGTTGCTTTGAAACGACAGGTTCATATTAACGTTGAGTTCCATGTCTTTCTTTCTTATCGGCTGCCCGGACAGGCCGAATTCCAATCCGCTGTTTGACATGGAACCGATGTTTGCGAGCAATGTGTTGTATGCAAATGGCGGAACCGGGACTTCGTAGGCATAGAGCATGTCGGTAGTCTTGGAAAAGTAATACTCCGCCGTAAGTATAAGACCGTTGGCAAAGAGCCCAATGTCCGCACCGATGTTGAATGTCGTCTTCGTTTCCCACTTTAAATCGGGATTGTTGTTTCTCACCATGCCAAGTGTTACTGTCGGCGAACTATTGATAGGGACAATGCCGGTCTGCCTTACGGTGTTCATGGTGGTATATGCAGAGATGCCTCCAAGGTTGCCTGCCTGTCCTGCGCCAGCACGGAGTTTGAGCATGGACAGCGGCTTTACATTGATGAGAAAGTTTTCCTTTTTCAAATCCCATGTAAATGATATGGAAGGGAAGAATCCCCATGTGTTGCTGGCGCCTACCATAGACGATCCGTCACCGCGTGCATTCAACGCCAAAGTGTATCTGTCAAGCAGACTATATGTGATGCTCCCCATTAACGAAGCCAGAGATTGGTCTTCATAAGTGCTTTCCGTTCCACCATATGGTCTGACAGCAGCCGCGCCCAGATTGTCGTAATGAAAGTTATTTGTGGGTATGCCCTTGGCATATACCCAGAAAGCCGTCTTTTGCAGCTTGCGGTATTCGCCGCTTACTCCGGCAGAGACCTTATGTGAGCCGAACTGCTTGATGAAATCCAGAGATATATTGCCGAGCCACTCCTCTTTCTTGAACTCGCCACGGTACACGTTGCCTTGTGCCCATACCCATGTCGGGCAGAATTGCCCGTTCTCGGTAGAACCGTAGAGGTAGGAACCGAAGGCGGAGACCCGCCAGTCAGTATTGATATCGTAGCTCAGCTTAATGTGGGCATCAAAGTTCAAATCCTTGGAGTCGTTTTTCTCTTCAAGCACTATTCCTGGCGGGTTGATGTGCGTTGCGGATTCGTTTTTTAGCCAGTTCCCATGTTCGTCAGTTCCGGCAGGGAAAGTCGGATTCTGGCATGCTGCGGAATAGAACAGCATCTGCGTGTCAAAGATATCATGGTTCTTGAACGACGATCCGAATACTCCGAACTCTCCGGTAAGTCTATTGTTGAAGGCTTTCTGGGTCACGTCAACTTTTGCGACAAAAACGCCATAGTCCATCTTCTTGATGATTGTGTTGTGGTCCATCAAGCCGAATGAGGCACGATAGTTTGACTGAGGTGTGCCCCCGCTGAATGCGAGATAGTGATTATTCACAAGTCCTGTGCGGGTAATGACCTTATAAGTGTCCGTGTTGAACCCTCCGTTATTGCAATAGACGCCCAAAGCCTTTGCGGTGGCAACATATTCTGTGGAATTGAGCATTTCCAGATGTTTGTACATCCGCTCGAAGCCTACATTTCCTTCATAGGATATCTGAAAACCACGTCCTGTTCCTTTTTTCGTTTTGACTTCAATCACACCTGACGCGCCACGTGAACCGTACATTGCAGTCTCCGTGGCATTCTTCAATATCCGGAAACTCTCGATGTCAGCAGGGTAGATGGTTGAAAGGGTGAGCACGTCAGAAGTGACTCCGTCAATCAGCACCAAGGGATCATTGCCGCCGATAATGGATGTCGTACCACGCACCCGCACGCTATTGAGCATAGCCATCCGGTCCAGACCGTTGGATGTCACGTTGACACCGGCTGCCTGACCGCTCAATATGTCAAGGGCGTTATTGACCGCTCCTTTGCTGGAGTGATTTCCAACTATCTTTATGATGTCGCTTCCGCTCTCAGTGGAATCTCTCAGTTCTGCAGAAACTTGCTTTTGTGCATGAGCCATTGAACAGCAGAGAGTCGCAAGGAAAAGTAGTATAAAGTCTATTTTGCTCTTTGCCATGATCTTTTTCTGTTGTTTTGGTTATGGATGCTTTCCAATAAGCAAAGATATGTTTTTATTGCTGAACAACAATAGGTCCGGTAATAGTTCCGGGCAGCATTAGGAGCCTGTCGGCTTGTCCCTATTTTCTCTTATCTCGTTACGACTTCTTTGTCAATAAAGGAATCCGAACATCCATAGTGGTACTTGATTGTCAAACACATACTCTATTGTATCCTTGACCACATATGCGTCTTCCAAATTGGATATTTGTTTCTTTCCTTTGTTGCGCCCGCCCACTTCGAAAGTCTTTCCGTCAATCTCAAAATCTGAAACAGGAGATTCTACCGTATCGTATTTCTGCTTGGTCCAGCAATAAAAGATAGTCTCTCGGGCGTTCCCCGTGTCCGGATTTTCGCCCGAAAGGACATAGGACATATTGGAATTCTGGAGATAAAGCTTGTCCATTTTGCGTAGAATTGCGTCCCCGTTGGCCTTCATACGCAGGACGGAAACAAGTTCGGCTTTTTCCAGATATTCCAGATACTTGGGAAGTTCGTCGCGACTTAATTCCAAGTCTCTTGCCATATCCGAGAAATTAATCTTGACAGGGACGCTCTTGGAAATGTAGTACATGAATTTCTTGAGCTTCTGCGTGGCGGCGATGGTCATCCTGGCGTATTTGGGAATATCGACTTCAACGGTAGTGTTGATGACTTGTCTCATACGAGTTTCGAATTCCGGTTCCTGAAAAAAAGGATAGCAGCCCTTTTTCATATATTCTTCGAAGTATTTCAACGGCCGTTCGGCCCCGTACGGAAAATCAACTTTCCCTTGCAATACATCTTCCAAACTGGCGGGTTTTAATGACCAGCCATTGCGCAAGTTCAAGTATTCGCGGAATGACCAGACAGGAAGATGGTACTCGATGACGCGGCGACTAAGGTCTGCACCCCCTTCTTTAAGATCCAATATTGAACTGCCGGAATATACGACATGGAGCAGCGGCAGGCTATCGTAGATGTTCTTGACCTCCTGACTCCAGCCCGGATATTTATGAATTTCGTCTATATACAGATATTTCCCGCCACGGGCGAAGAAGCTCTTGGCAGTATCAAGAAGAGTGTGTGCACTGAAGTAGATATCATCTGCAATCACGTAAAGGGACTCATTCTTGTTCCCGGTTCTCTTGATGTGTTGTAGGATGAGAGTGGATTTACCGACACCTTTCTGGCCTAGGATACCCAAGATGCGGACATCCCAGTTTATGGTGTCGTGCTGCTCCCGGAAAAAGTTCATGGGTGTCAGTTCCAGAAGTTGATGAAATTGTTCGTAAAGTGTCTGCATAATATATTGCGGCATTTATTCTGCACAAATATAAGAAACTTGCAGGAAAGTTCACGCAATATTTATGAAAAGTTGCATGGTTTTATTCGCAGCGGACTCCCTGGGAAGGTCACGGATGAAGAAGATTTGGTGGAATAATTTCTGGTATCTGTGTTAGGATATAAATTTTGTGATTGATGGAACGAAAATATTGAAGACCATACGGAGGAGGCTTATCTGGATTATCTTAAACAGGCATATCGTTCTCCGATCAGGATTGTCCCCAAGATAGAGGGAGATAGTATTTCGCAGAGATTGATTGATGTAAGTAAAAAGGAATTGAAAATATCGAAGACCGACAAGATTCTCGTCTTTCTCATGTATGATATGGATGTACCTGTCGTCAATGAAAGAATAAAAGACTGTCGGGCGTACAAATTGCTAAGCAATCCGGCATTGAGTTTTGCAGACAATAGTGTCTTCATAATATAATTATATCATATCGAATGCAAAATTCTCCGCTGCTCAAAAATCACATCATTTCTGATATAGAAATGCGCAATTATAGGATGTCGGTCCTTTTACGGGACAGACCGGCTAGAAAACGCCGGAAATGTAACTTAATTCACTAGCAATACTTGAATACATTATCTATTGAACACAGGGTGAGGATATACAAAAATCGGATGAACATGAATGCGGGCAAATACTCCTTCAACGTAAGCGTCTCCAGGGTTACCCCAAGACCGCTAGATACGTATCTCATGACATTGATATTTAGATGATTAGGTATAAAGAAAGCAGGGTTAACCGCCCTGCTCTTTTTCCGTCCATCTGTCCGGAAGAAGTTCCCGGAAGTCCACTGTTGAAGGACCGTTCTGTATCTCCGGCATCCGGTTGAGTATGTCAGAGAGGTACTCGAAGAAGTTGATGTTGTGGAGCCTGCATGAGCATGCCAATGAATAGAATATGCAGCCGCGTTTGGCACCCTCGTGGCTGCCGAAGAACAGCGAGTTTTTTCGTGAGAGGGAGACGTAGCGGTTTATCCTCTCTATCTGATTGTTATCCCAGGCGTAATCGCCGGCCGTTGGGATGGCTTCGATGCCATCCCATTCGTTGAGAAAGTAATTTACAGCTCCGTGCATCTGCGATTTTGGCGGATATTTGTCGGTCTGGGCCTGCACTTTCAGCAAAGTCTTTTTCAACCTCCTGAGTATTGGAGGTGCGTACTCCCGGCGCCACTCGAGATTGTCTTCGACCGTCCAGCCCTTCTCTCCTATTTTATGCTTGCGTTCTTTCTTGTATATGTCATTGCAGAGCTTCAGGATTCTGTCCGCATCCGGATTTCCTTTCATGTCCAAGAAGTCGCGCTTGCAGTGCTGGAGACAGGCCAGCCTCCTGATTTTTCCTTCGGATGTCGCCTCGACTTTCTTGTAGGCCTTCAATCCGTCGGACTGGATGGTCCCCGAATAGTCCTCCAGCTCCTTGAGGATCACCTCCTCGCTGCGCGAACCGTTGTCGTAGAAGAAATAGGTCAGTCCGAGGCGCGTGGCCAGGATCACCCAGATGTAGCCCTTGCACGTCCCCTTGCCGCCGTTCTCGTCCGCATTGACGAGTATCCTGTGGTAAGTCTCGTCGGCGCACAGGTATCCGTCCTTCTTCACGGCGCCCTGCATGGCTTGGTACAGGTCCTCGAACATGACTGCCGTCTTCTTGAGGAGGCCGTGCGCCGTCCGCTTGTCAAGATTGAACCCGTTTTCGGAAAAGTAGTTGACGATACGCTCCACCGGCATGGAATAGAGATAGCGGAGCTGGGCGATGCCTGCGATGAACGAGCCGTCGAAACTGGAGTTCAGTATCGGCGTCTGCGGGGCCTTCACGCTTTTCAGGCGGCCTTCGGACTTGATCGTGTGGATGTGAAGGACTTCCTTGATGAACCGCGGCGGTATCATGCTGTAACGGATCACGTCACGCACCTTGTCGAAGGCTTTCTTCTGCTTGTCCGTCGTCCCCTCCGGATAGACATCCCTCTCTATCGTCTCCACCTCGAAGTGCATGTCGCGCTTGGCCCCGTTGTTGCCGCGGGCCTTGCGCTCCTCCGCTTTGCGGTCCTCCTCCGACTTTCTCTCCTCTTCTGTCTTGGGCGTCGCGGACGTCGGTTTCTGGACTTCCGACTTGTTCTCCACCATCTTGGCGAGGCCACGCATCTGGCTCTTCGCTTTCGATAAGCTGTCGTCGCGGTCTTTCAGCAGGAACTCCAGATTGGCTATGGTCTGCTCCATGCCTTTTATCGTCGCGTGCAGTTCGGAAACGGTCGCATTCAGATTGGATACGGTCATGTTCAGCTGGCAGTTGGCGGCATTGGCGGCCTCCAACTGGCTCTGAAGCATTTTTATGATCATATCCTTTCCCATACTCGCAACGAGGAACCCGGCCTCGTATACAAATATAGGCATTTTTACTCAGATGCGCAAATTTAACACATTGATACACAACGCATTAATGGTTACTTTTAGTCCTTTTGATATGTGCTTGGCGATTATGCGCGAAGGGTGACATTGAAAGTTTTTACATGCAGTCTTGCGCTTAAAAACAGCCCTGGTGTCAACATAATCGCCTGTTCTGCAACCGCTTATATTGGCCCGTAAAAGTTTTTTGACTTTTCTACATTCCGGCAAAACGAGTTCGGTAGCGCTTCCGGAAGCGAACGCTTTCAAGACTTACACCTGACATGATAAGGGAGAACGTTTCCCAAGACAACTCATAATAGCCTGTTGACGGATTGAGCCTCGGCTGTTCAAATGAACCTTTCTCCAGACGCTTCTGGTAAAGAAGGAAGCCGTCGGTATCCCAGCGCAGAAGTTTAACGCTCTGCCTGTTCTTGGAGAAGAACACGAAGACGTCCCCGGTCATTGGGGACAGGGGCGATTCACTCTGTATCAGATTGAACAGCGCGTCAATGCCCTTCCGCATGTTGACCGGCTGTTGGCACATGAAGTACCGGCGATTGGAATCTAGCGCAAACTTGTCCCCTCCTTAGCCGTCCGGCGGCGCGCATATGTGTCCAACAGAGATACGACACCTTCAGGAGAACATTCCTGAAGCGTGAGCACCGTCCCTTCACTGAATGTTATGCTGACCTGACGCAAGATATCACGCGCCATGGACTGCGGCAATGAAACCGGATTCAGCTGCAGGAAAGTCGGATTTTCCTCGGATGTCCGGATTGGATCTGACGCCTGGTCTTTGCTGGCATCCGCCTGCTCCGGTTCGACATATCCATGTTGCTCCATCCATTCTTGCATTCCGCTATAATTGACGCGGGAGTCCTTGCAGAGCAACCGCAGCGTCATCGTTGGAATAATACTTAACATTTGATTAAATCGCGCCCATGTCCGCTCATACAGTTTTGCAGCTTGAGCTGATATGACCATTTCTTTTGTCTCCATTTTTACTTACCGTTTGGATTTTGGAAAACAAAAGTACGTAACCGCCGGAAGCGCGTCAATACGTAACCGCGGAGACGCTTACCCTTCAACGGCGGGACGCAGCCACGCCTTATTTTTGGAGGCGTTGATTATCAATGTGTTATGAAATACAGCGTGGAAACGCGACCAAAAAAAGCCTGCGTTTCCACGCTATATCTAAAATGGTGTCTGATTATCAGTGAGTTACAAAATGCTCCGTGGCCGCGTCCCGACACCGCATTTCATGGTGAGGTCTTCCTGTGCCATTCCACGTTAGAATCTGATGTGATGGACGAATTCCTTCTTTGACGGAACGAGCGGCTCGGACTTCAGGCCTATCTTCTTGAAGTCAATCTCTTTAAGGTCAATGCATCTGATGCCTCCATCATACATGGAGCGATAGTAGAACTTCAAACCTGACATGTCGGTGACACAGGTGCATTGCGTTGCAGACGGGATATCAGCCGGCGTTTCGTCAACCGGGAACTGCGCCCCGATCGGAATCTCCATTGAGCCGAGAATGTGAAAGGCAGTGAACACGGAGCCCTCTGCGTCAGGTTTCTGCGGCGCGGTGCTCTGGAAGAAAGCCGCGCGTACAAACCTTGAAGGCGGGGTGAAGTCCCCCGGCAGACCAATCATCGCGCTTCCGCCACCGAAAGATGACAGGGACATATTTCCAATCGTATGTGGCTCGGTACGGCCAGGCAGGAGGTTTACATAGTTGTTGAGATTGGTGAGCTGCCAGTCGAAAGATGGAGAGTTGGTCAGCACTCCCAGATTGTTTTCATAGAAAATGCACTTCCCGTCGATGATCTCCAGCACGATCTGGCGGCCTGACGGCTCGGCGAACCTCCAATGTACGGTCGAGGAACGTGGATCGAATCCATGGATATGTACCCTTGCGATCTCGGCCTTGACCTCATCGACGGTGGCGCAGCGCCCGAGAATGTAGGAGACCAGCTGGAAATCAGATATGTTGGTCTCATAGTTCGCTTCTGAATACTCCTCGTACTTTCCGTAGTCAGGAAAATAGAAGAGGCCGGCGGAGAGGCCTTTCTCATTCATGCCCTCCATCATCAGCTCGTCCTGGACCACCGAGACGCCCACGTAGCCATATACATTGGTGAAACTTCTGCCGGTCCCGCCTCCGGGGATAAAGGATTTCCATCTGTGGCCGCGAGGTACGACAACCCAACGGCAGTCATTGTCGGAGGCGGCCCACTCGATCGTGCGCGCCACTACGGTGCTTCCGTCCTTGGCTTTGAGGGTGATGCCTGTGCAGGCATAGCAGTTCTGGAATGATGCCATCAAGGTCGCTGCGGCCAGAATGATGGCGGTAAGAATCGATAAATGTTTCATAAATCATGTGGTTAAAATCTGTGTATATGTCAGAGCGCTAACCTGATATATACCAATAGGTTCATAAAAAGAACGGCCCGCAAATTGCGAGCCGTTCTCCCCATATTCATTGAAAAAAGTCTTTCTGACAAACAAATTACTCAATTGCGACTGTCGCCTTCGTATAGAACTTCTGTTCAATTATCATGGAGGCCAATACAAGATAGGCGAAACGGAAAGCCATGAAGATGCGACGGGAAACGAATACGCCTCTGATACCAAAACTGACATCTGGCTTGATCCATATTTTCTCTTATCTCGTCACTACTTCAAGATTTATTTCAGATTTTCAACGGTTTGATACAACCGATTGAGGAATAAATACTTGGCGAAGTATTTGAAAAATAACAGTAACGAGTTGGCAACCATGCGACTTTCAGTGATTTGCGGTGCTGTGCTGTCAAATAACTCGATGCAAATATAGGAATGTTATTGAGTAACCGTTCCAATCAGTAGCCTTATAAGTAGTTACATATCTGGTCGGCACATTGAGATAGAGTCAACGAGCAAGCAAAACGGGTATCTTCCATTATGAAAATACCCGTTGTTTCTAAGGATTGCCACGATGGCAATTCTGTTTCTTTCTTTACTCTTGAATTGTTTCTACTGACTGGAAATACCCTTCCCATGCTTGTTGGTAAATTGTCAACGATTCGGCTGGGACTTTCAGTACGCAATTTTCGTTTATATGATAGAACGGACGCCAGCTGTTATTAAATTCGTCTGTTTGAGGAGTCTGTGGAACAGACTGAGCCCGACAAATAACCTCATTCATTGATTCCCATTTGAATGCAGTCGCATGAAGCGAAACCAACGTGGCGGGAAAGTCAATGTTGTCAATTGAGTTATGGGCAAACGCAGCATTTCCGATTGACTCTACTTTATTCGGGATGGTCAGTTGGGTAATGCCATTATTGGAAAAAGCTCTTGCCCCAATTGTTTTTAATGAGGACGGCAAAGTAAGCGAAGAAATTTTGCATCCACAGAATGCATCATCTCCAATGGCGGTAATTCCTTCGGGCAATGACAGGGATGTAAGCTTAGTTTGTAAATAGAAACAGCCTTCCGGTATTTCAGTTATATTAGCTTCGATAATAACTGATTGTAATGTCGGATTGTCGTTGTCACATCTGAATGCCCATTTCCCTATTGATGTAACGGATGAAGGTATAACCACTTCAGTGAGTTTTGCATCTTGAAACGCCCAATTACCGATTGTCTTTACAGATGGGGGAATGTTGATGGTGGTGATGGCACACCCATAGAAGCAACTTGCAGGAATTTCAGTCACCCCCTGGGGAATCGTGAAAGAGGTCACCTTGGTATTTTCGAGTATCCAACGTCCGAGAGTGTTGACAGTAGAGGGAACATTGAGTTTCTCAAGAGCGGTGCAGTTTGCGAAAGCTGCCTCTTCAATGGAGATAAGTCCTTCCGGCAGGATTACTTCTTTCAGCGTTGTATTTTCACCGTTATAAAAAGCCAAAGCCCTATTCGGGAATACAGTCATATTCGTACCGGATAGGTCGAGAACTTCTAAGGCAGTAAGATTTTCACGGATATATTTAAAGTCGGTTTCATTTAAAGTGCCGGTCACTTTAAGTGCATTGATATTTGTGAGAGTGATACCACTCAAGACATTACTTAGTTCTCCTGCCGATATGTCCACTATTACACCGTTGAAATATTCCAGCACTCTCGAAGCGGAGATTTCCTTTCCTCTGTTGTCGATAAGCGTAATTTTAAGGATAGCCTTATCGCCGTTGTTCGCTCCGGTGGCTGTCACAGTTACTTTTGCATTATTTTGATATTTCCCATTCGTAAATGTCGGTTCAGTCAATTTTACCTGCCAAGGCGATGAAGCCGCACGGGTTTGAAAATCCATACCCACTCCCGCTTCGTTCTTCACTTCTGCTACGAGAGCGGTATAATCTTCTTCTTTCAACGTTTCCGGCAGGACGATATTGATAACATTCGTGGTCGGGGTCAGCATGAATGTTTCATAGCTTTCGAAGCCCACAGTCAGTGCAGAGGTACGTGGCAAGGTTATCTTAGTGCCATCAGCCAATGTGAAGATTACATTATCAAGGTCACTCGTATAATCAATGCCATCTTTTGCAAAAATTGCATCGCCCTGCGGCCCTTGTGCTCCGGTGTTACCTTTGTCTCCCGTTGCCTTTATTCCGGTTGAAGTCCACGTTTTACCGCCGTCGGTCGAGATTTCCCATAAGTTTGTATCCTTGTTGATACGGACTTGCGGAGCGATAGAGTCCGCACCTTTGTCGCCCTTATCTCCCTTGTCGCCTTTTTCCCCGGTTACGGGCATTTTGTTTCCATTATCAAACAGCCACTCGCCGTTAACAGTCCAGTAGTGTTTCCCGTCAGAGTCCTGCTTCACGCTGATGACGGGCGTTGTTCCGTCCTCGCCCTTTTCTCCTTGCTCGCCGTTTTTGATGGTTACATTGCCGCTTTTGAGGAATGAGATGACGTAGCCCGTTCCGTCCTCAAGAGGTGTAACCGCCGTAACATAATCCTTGTCTTCAAGGGCCTCGACAAGGCTTTGCAATGACCGGATGTCCGTGTTGACGGATTTTTGCCATTCTTCAAGGGCGGTTATTCGGCTATCAAGGTTCTCAATGTCGCCCCTAAGCTCCGAATCGTCGTAGTCATCGCCGCAAGAGGACAACGGGTCAGGGGGAAAACCCTGTGTATTAAGCATAGATTTTCTGTAGTCTAAAAAGA
>ERZ827043.1456-NODE-1456-length-24103-cov-4.181761_pt1 | contig 24103 bp, 10 predicted proteins | sample MGYA00519923_ERZ827043 | MGnify/ENA primary metagenome ERZ827043 (study PRJEB31778, sample SAMEA3449251) | human gut metagenome | biome: human gut; feature: human-associated habitat; material: faeces | place: United Kingdom | collected 2010/2012 ... | reverse complement strand
GAGCGGAACCGCAAGATTTCCACTACACAGGAGAAGAAAGTAGCCTGATTATCGGTGACAACAACGATATCCGCGAAAATGTGGTAATCAGCCGTGCTACCTTTGGCGGCAATGCTACCAAGATCGGTAACGGAAATTACCTAATGGATAAAGTACACCTCTGCCATGACGTACAAATCAACAATAACTGTGTGGTAGGTATCGGTACGACTATTGCAGGAGAATGCACACTGGATGACTGCGTGATTCTAAGTGGAAATGTCACTCTGCACCAATACTGCCACATCGGTAGCTGGACACTTGTACAGAGTGGTTGCCGTATTTCTAAAGATGTACCTCCGTATGTAATTATGTCCGGAAACCCCGTTGCATACCATGGAGTGAACGCGGTGGTTCTTTCACAACATCACAATACATCCGAAAGGATCCTCCGTCACATCGCCAATGCATACAGACTGATTTACCAAGGTAATTTCAGTATTCAGGATGCTGTACAGAAGATTGTCGACCAGGTCCCGATGAGTGAAGAAATCGAGAATATCGTTAACTTCGTGAAGGCTTCGGAACGAGGAATCGTGAAATAAGCAAAGTTACTTTTCAATATTGAAAGGGTGACGCCTAATAAAAAAGCGTCACCCTTTCTGTTTATAGTAGGGCGACGCTCTGTGAGTTATTATTTCGTTTCCGTTTCGTAATTATTCAAACTCCAACGTACCGAAGAAGTCGGGACGGTGGAAGTCCGGGTTCTCTATTTTTATCGGATTCCATGAAAGGAAGTGGGGGGTCTGCAATTCGTCACCACACTTGTAAAAGTTAGCTTTTATCTCCTTCTCATCGAGTGATTCGATCTGATGCTTAAAGAATACAGCATAGGGAATAATCAAGGCAACTTCCCAATCAGTTTCTTCCACACGTTCTTCAAAAGGTGTATCACCCAAACTTGACCAGCGCTGCACAAGATCAGTCACTTCCTTCGGAGCGTGTTCTCTACCGTTGCGGGCAGGACCGACACCTATCAGGATTGTTCCGATGCAGTTGCACTCTATATTATAATACACCCCGTCACCTGCCGGAATAGAAAAGAATTCCACACAGGAATCAGTCCATACAGAACCGTTGTCCGTTCCGTATCTGGCACGCACACTCGCTTCTTTAACTTTAAAATGTAACAAGATAGAGTTCTTCGTGTGAGCAATGCGAAAGTTTACTTTGGGTTTGTAGGGATATTCAGCCCAATTAACACATTGAACCGGTTGAAAATCTATCTTTTCTTCATCAAATAATCGGGGAAGCGAACAAGCCTCCACGTTAGCCGCACTAATTTTCTTTACTTTCATATTTCTATTGTTTGGATGATACAAATATAGTTACTTTCTTCTAATAAGGTTCACTGAAATGAAATAAAAACAACATATTTTGTATAAATGCTAATTATCAACTACTTAAACAATATTAAGAAAAAGATAATGTTTAACCCTCCCCTCTAACTGGAGACAAAGATAGAAAGTTCTATTAAGCGGTATTTAAGACAGGAATTTCCGGTATTCACTCCGAAGCCGGTTTTGTATGGCGATAATCATATTTTTCTATTCTCCACTGCTTTATACAGTTTTTCATAGGTGATAAAAGAACGTTTCTGTAATGCATCATATTCCTCTGCATGATTTTGTATTTTTATATAGATAAGAAGATGTAATATAAATATATCAGATTCAATCTGAACGGTGCTTCCCTGAACAGGTTACCGGCTTTTTAAACAAATACTTGTAACTTGACAAATGTGGTTAGAGTACATGTATTCATTCCTTTAAATACCAACTGCATCATACCATCTTAATTTATACGCTATTTATAGTCGGATTACAAAGAATTTCCCTACATTTGTTACGTTAATCTATGAGATCTCTCATTAATGTCCTGTCTACTAAAGAACTGCAATATTTCAAAGAACAATTTTTATATTAATAGGACAATAATGTGGTATTATAAGATATAGCTATATTATGAAGAACCTAAAAAGAATAATTTTTATACTACTTATCATCCTTCCTCTCCGTGTTTTTGCCGACTATGAGCATTTTAAACTTTGGGATATGTCGGATGGTCTATCCAATAATACAGTGAAATCTATCACCCAAGATCATTTGGGATTCATTTGGTTGGGAACATTCGACGGATTGTGCAAATTTGACGGAGTCGATTTTACCATCTTCAGACATGACTCCCAAGATAGTTTGTCTATCATCAATAACTATGTGGAAGTCGTAGCTTCGTTGGGAGATGAACTTTGGGTAGGAACCGAACGGGGATTGAATCTTTATTCTTATAAAGAGAATAATTTTCGTTTGTGCGAATGGATTCTTCCGACAGGTGAAAGACAAAAGATAACGGAAAGCATCAAAAATATCGTAGTGAATCAAGAGAGTGTCTTTATATTGACCTTTTCGCATCAACTATTGGTGCGTAAAGAAGGATGTGTCTTTGAACCGTGTGACTATAAAAAGAATATAGAATGGCTGTCTATTTCAGGCTATAAAGAGGGTTTATTGATCGGACATGCCACCGATGGTTTGTATGTCATTGATCCCGATGAAATGAGGATTCGGGCTCATTTCCCGTTTGACTCAAAGATACTGAGCGACTGTCTGTATTACAGTACAAATAAAGATATGATTTTTCTTGGTTTTGGTATAGGCTATCCAAGTCTCGCTTTTAGGATGAACAAAGAGAATAGCCTTGAAAAGTTGGAAGTCAGGATACCGTCAAGCGTAAAGACAATTGTCGATTATAAAGATGAAACATTATTTGGAACAGATGGAAACGGGCTGATGGTTTTTAATGAATCAGGATGTTCCGACATTTCTTCGGGGGAAAGTGATATGAGTAGTGATGCCATTTATTCATTGTTTGTAGATCGGAGACAGAATCTTTGGATTGGTACATACCGGGGAGGGCTGAATGCAAGTTCGGAACATTACGACTGGTTTCAGTCTTTCTGCATACAAAATAAAAAACTCTCGTATGATATGGTAACCGCTGTCGTTTCTCAAAAGGAACGGTTGTATGTGGGACTGGACGGCGGAGGACTGAATATTTATGATATAAAAAATGACAAGCTACTGAAATATACAACGCATAATAGCGGTATTTCGGGAGACAATCTTTTGTCGTTATCAGTGGATGATGATTTCGCCTGGTTGGGAATATATGGCAAGGGACTCAGCCGCTATTCACTATCCGGTCACACTTTTAAGAATTATGTCTTGCCACCGGTTAAAGATAAAGAGAGTGCAAATAGAATATGGCAGATAAAGGACGATGGTGAGGGTAATATTTGGATTATAGCCGAAGACGTTTATTGTTTCAATAAAAAGAGCGAGACATTCACAGTAATCGACAATCTGAGTAACCTGAATGCTTTGAATATTATATTTGAAAACGATGTCATTTGGCTTTGTACGATGGGATATGGGCTTTATAAATTTGACCGGAAGACGACAGAACCTCTTGAACATTACTTTAAAGAATCAGAAAAAACGCCCATCCCCGGTAATATGGTACGGTATATGTTCATTGATTCCCAGAATCAAGTATGGTTCTCGATAGAATATGCCGGTTTATATAAATTAGACCAAAGTTCCGGGGAAGTCACTCCGTATGGAGTTGAAAGTGGCCTGACGGATACAAATGTAGTGGGGATGTTGGAAGACAAGTCCGGTTATTTATGGGTGAGTACATATAATGGCTTGTTCCGCTATAATCCTGTCAATGGAAAGTTTATTCGTTTTGGTAAGGAAGATAACTTGACTTCTACCCAATTCAATTATAACGCGTGTTTTCAAGAGGGTGATACAATGTATTTTGGAAGTACGGGAGGATTGTTCAGTTTCAAACCGGAAGATATTAAATATGACGGTGAACAGGTCAATCATGTGTATTTTACCAATCTTGAACTGTTGAATCATGAGAATAAAGTTGTGAGTCTCTATGGCATACAACCGGAGGATATACACTTGTCATATGATCAGAACTTCTTTACGATTCATTTCTCAACGCCGGAGTTGATTTCCCCTGACAAGGTACAATTCTCTTGTTATATGGAGAATTTTGAAAACGGCTGGTCTGAAATCTCCCATGCCCGACAGATATCCTATACTAATATTCCCCCCGGAGAATATTATTTTTATGTCAAGGCTTCCGACAATGAAGGGCAATGGACCGATAAGGCATCCCGCCTGAAGATTATTATCACACCCCCTTGGTGGAAAACCACTTGGGCATTGTCGCTTTGGGGCCTGCTAATCCTGGGACTTATCATTTTTATATTCTGGCTATACCGTCATGAATTGAATATAAAACATTTGGTACATTTGAATGAGATAGAGAAGAAAGCGGCTAAGAATATTAACGAAGCAAAGCTAAGCTTTTATACGAATATTACGCATGAACTGCGTACGCCTATTTTTTTGATAACCTCTCCTTTGGAGGAACTTCTAACGAGTAGGGAGGGCAGAGGGCCTGTTTCGGTTCCTAAATCTTTCCTGGTGAGTATGTACAGGAACGCTATGAAACTGAACAAGCTGATTAGCCGAATTATAGACTTCCGTAAACTGGAGTCCGGAAAGTTGAAACTCGAGCCGCAATCACTAAATCTGGTCACTTTCTGTAAAGACTTGACGGTGGATTATGAAGCTCTCTGCCAGCAGAAGAATATTATTTTTCATTTCTTGCCGTCACGGACAATTATTCGTGTCGAGTTTGATCCCGAAAAGATGGAGATTCTTTTGTCCAATCTCATTTCCAATGCTTTTAAATATACCCCGGAAGGAGGGAAAATCGTATTATCTATCGATGAAACGGACGAAAAAGTAACGCTAGTGGTTGAAGACAATGGCATCGGCATTCAAAAAGAATTTCAGGAAGTTATATTCGATCGCTTTTTCCAGATAGAAAATACCGAAATATTCTCTACGGGGGATGGTATCGGGCTTTCCTTTGTAAAGCACTTGGTCGAACTGCATGACGGAACGATACGCGTGGAAAGTGAACTGAACAAAGGGGCTAAATTTATAGTTGAGCTTCCCAAAAAAGAAAGAGTGGATGAACCTGTTTCTTCGGAAGAAGAAATCATTATTGTGCCGAAATCTGTAAAAGAGAATATGCTTGTCGTGACAGAGTCGGCCTCTTCCCCGGCAGCCCCCCACACCTTATTAATAATAGATGACGAGAGCGAGATACTCGATATGCTGGAGTGCTTCTTAAGCAGTGATTTTAAGATATTAAAGGCAAGTAATGGTATAGACGGACTTTCTTTGGTGCAAACCACATTACCCGATATCGTAATCTGCGATGTGATGATGCCTAAAATGAATGGGACGGATTTCCTGCAATTGATGAAAGGAGATAAAAAACTGGCCCATATTCCTGTCATTATGTTGACTGCCAAAACCTCGGAGGAGGACCAAATGGTGGCTTTTGATTGTGGCGCAGATGCTTATCTGACCAAACCGATTTCATTGAAATATCTCCGTAAACGGATCGATCAACTGTTGGCGCGTGTAGAATCGGCAGAGATGGTGAACTCATTGACGAAAACGGAAAAGAAATATTCCAAAGAAGAACAGAAGTTCCTGTTGAAGTGTCGGGAGATTATTGATAATAACCTGAATAATTCCAGTTTTGAGATAATGGCTTTTGCGGAACAAATGGGGATGAGTCATTCCACCTTGTACCGTAAAATAAAAGGGATGACCGGACTGACCGTTGTTGAATTTATAAATGAATACCGCCTGTTCAAAGCCGTCCAATATTTTAAGGAAGGCGAGACGAATATCGGTACTGTATGTTCCAAATGCGGATTCAATGATGTGAAACATTTCCGTGATCTTTTCAAACGTAAGATGAATATGACTCCCAAGCAATATGTGTTGAGTTTATAGCTGGATCAGATTATCTGATTCATTTATTCACCACGAATTGCCCCGAATCGCCCAATAGCCGAATTTCACCCTAAAAAAGCCGAATTACTTCCCTTTTAGGCAATGCATCCTGCTTAGTTTTGCGACAAAACGAGGGTGCAATGCCTTGAATAGTTAATTTTAAAATCAGTTTTATGGAAAAACATTTTTTCTTTATTTCGTTAAGGAAGACTTTATTCCTGACAGCGACATTTGTTTTATTAATAGGAAACACGCAACCTTCCTATGCAATGCTAGGAGTAGACGAGGAGTTGCAGGTTATGCAGAACGGCATAGTCAAGGGACGAATCGTCGACACAAACGGAGAAGCGGTGATTGGAGCCAATGTAAAGTTAAAAGGAAGCAATCAAGGAACTATTACTGATGTGGATGGAAACTTTTCTTTGGAAAATGTATCGGAAGATATCCTAATTGTATCTTATATTGGCTTTGAAGAGCAAGAAGTTGCCATTAAAGGGCGGAAGTATGTAAAAGTCATATTGAAAGAGAATTCGCAGCTTCTTGATGAAGTCGTTGTAGTGGGATATGGCGCACAGAAAAAGGTGAATCTGACTGGAGCAGTGGCGAGTCTTGATGTGAAACAACTAGAGAGTCGACCTATTACCAGTGCTTCGCAGAGCTTGGCAGGTAAGATAGCAGGTGTACATATTGCACAATCGTCCGGTATGGCAGGTGCAGACGGTGCGCAGATCACCATTCGCGGACTCGGTACGTTGAATAATACTTCTCCTCTTATCTTGATTGATGGGGTTATTTCTCCGAATATGGATGTAGTAAATCCAGCGGATATTGAAAGTATCTCTGTCTTGAAAGATGCTGCATCGGCTTCTATATACGGTTCGCAAGCTGCGAATGGTGTTGTATTGGTCAGTACAAAGAAAGGAAAAGCAGAAGGGAAGTCAACTTTTAATGTAAGTGCAGGCCTTTCTTGGTCTAAGATGACTGACCAGAGTAAGCCGGACATGGTGACGGATCCAGAAACATTTATGCTCCTGATGAATGAGGCGCGAATCAACTCCGGATTAGAGTCAGCTTTTCCGGATGAAGTAATTGAAAGATACCGTACACCTAAATTCAGGGATGCGTGTTCTACCGATTGGTTTGATCAGATTTTTCGCACGGCTACTACCCAGGAATACAATATGAGTGCAAGCGGCGGAAATAATAAGACCAAATATTACTTTTCTTTAGGCTATATGGACCAGGGATCCATAGCATCCAGTGGTAACTATAAACGGATTACTGCCCGTCTGAACCTGGATACTTATGTACTTCCCAAATTAAAGATCGGAGCATCTATTGGTTATACTTACGGCGATCAGCGCACTCCGAACGGAAGTGTAGATGAGGTCTTTGCGCTTGACCTGATGCGTGCCAATCCTCTGAATCCGGCCTATAACTCAGACGGTACGATTGCGATGCCCGATAATACGACTTTGTCCTATACGGGACAGGTGCAAGGAGAGAATCCATTGACCAAGATGCTTTACAATGAGATTCATCAGAAAAACAATAACATTTACGGTAATGCTTTCTTGAGTTGGGACATTTTTCCTGAACTGAAAGTGTATGCATACTTCAATGCAAATGTGCAATTAAGAGATTATAGTGAGTGGAAGGGCTGTCCGGAGGTTAAAAATTGGCGATATGAGGAACTGCTTGCGGAAGGCGCCGATATGGAAGATGTGATTAGTGACGGTTATTATGGAAACGGAAGTTTGAAGATGTCGTCAGCCAGAGATTACCGGATTAACCCGTATGTTCAGATGGAATATTCCAAGTCAATTGGCCGGCATCATATGAGAGCCATGGTTGCTGCCAGCTATGAAGCGACCAATTACGACTATTTTGATACATCCAGAGGAAAGTACATCTCCAATTATGTGCATATTCTCGATTCAGGAGATCCTTCCACAGTGCAAAATAGCAGCAGTATGACACAATATGCCATTCTTTCCCAATTCGGACGTGTGAACTATGATTTTGCAGACAAGTATCTTTTCGAATTTAATCTGCGTCGTGACGGTTCTTCCAGATTCGGTTCCAATTTCAAGTATGGTATATTCCCTTCTTTCTCTGTGGGATGGGTGTTGACGCAGGAAAATTTCATGAAGAAGATTCCTACGATTAACTTTCTAAAACTGCGTGCTTCCTGGGGACAGCTCGGCAACCAGTATAGCAGCGATAATTTCCCTTATATTGCCAAGATCGGTTATGACGGTAATTATGTGTGGGGGAATGAGGTGGCAACAGGCGTTGTTCCGACTTCTTATGGTAACCCGGATATTCACTGGGAGACTACCAATGTGACGAATGTAGGTTTTAATCTTCATCTGTTCAATTCGGAGCTGGTGCTGGAAGGTGATTACTTTATGCGTAAGACAAAAGACATTTTATTCGATACGCCATTGCCGTACGAGACAGGATTCAAATCGGTGTTAACCAACCTGGCAGAAGTGCAAAACAGCGGTTTTGAATTATCGGCTACTTATCAGAAAAGATTGAAAGACTTCCATTTCTCCATTGGTGGTAATATGTCACATATTCAAAATAAGGTCAATGCCATAGACCCTGGAATGACCGGAGAGACCGACCGTCATATCAGTGGTAATAAAATTACGACTCGCAATAAACCGATGAATTCCTATTATATGTTGAAATGGACCGGCAAGATTTATCAGACTCAGGAAGAAGTGGATAACTCTCCCCATGTGAAAGGAGCAGGACCGGGTGACTTGGTATTTGAAGATATCAGTGGCCCTGAAGGAAAACCGGATGGAGTGATTGATGCCAATGACCGTCAGATATTGGGAACGGAATATCCGGCATGGACATTTGGCGCAAATTTATCATTTGGGTATAAAGGTATAAATATCAGTGCCGATTTTCAGGGGATTGCAGATGCTTATACCTATGGAACATGCGAATATTATACTCCGACATTCCAAGGTTCCAATTTTGGCCAATATTGGACGAAACGTTGGACTCCGGAACATCCGAGTGAGACAGTCCCACGTTTGTGGGTTGAAAGCGGTCCTAATGTTGACTACGCCAACAGCTATTTCCTGATGGATAGAACTTATCTGCGTCTGAAGAATCTGGTTTTGAGCTATGACCTGCCGTTAAACATCATCCGTACGCTGAAGATGGAGAAAATGAGAGTATATGTTTCCGCTTCCAATTTATTCACCTGGACGAAGAAGGATTACCGGGGACTGGATCCGGAACGCTCCAACGGTGCAGGTGAACGAGGTGGTATTCCGCAAGCGATGACAGTGAAAATGGGTATTGATTTAACTTTCTAATAACTGAAACAGTATGAAAAAAATATATGTATTGCTTTTATCCGCTTTCTCGTTTATTATGTTGAGTGGGTGTAATGATTGGATTGAACTGGAGCCGAAAGATACGGTGGCTAATGAGAATTTCTTTAAGACGAAAGATGATTTTGACCAGGCTGTGACCGGTTTGTACTCCATGCTTCGCCCGTTGGACGACGAAGCCAAAGACGGAGCGTATTTTGGGAATCTGTATTGGGAAGTTTGTGCAGACGTATGCATGTATAAGAATAGTTGGACGCAGCCCTGGTTTGATATATCACGGGGTGAATTGAAATCCGTGACCGACAATGTCGCATCTTTATATCAGAAGGTGTATGCGGCTATTTCCTGGTCGAATACGATCATTGAACAGATAGAGGCCAAGCAATCGGAGTTTCCTGAGGACTTTGTGAATTATGTAAAAGGACAGGCGCATTTTGTGAGGGCTATATGTTACATCCGTCTGACAAGTCTTTGGGGGCCGGTTCCAATGATCGATCGTCTTTATCTTCCTTCCGAATCAAAGTTGCCGAGAAGCTCGGTTGATGATATAACGAACCAGCTGATTATCCCAGATCTTAAAATAGCTGTCAGCTGCCTGGAGATGACTCCTTATAATAACAAATGGGGACTTGCCACCAAACAAGCAGCTATGGGGATGAGAGTACGTGCTTATTTGTATAACAAGGATTATGAAAATACGGTGGAAGCTGCAAAGGAATTGATGGAACTTGATAAAACCTTAGAAAATTCCATGTTCTTGGACGATTATAAAAGCATATTCGCCAACTCGAATGAAAATAACCCAGAAATATTGTTCAGCCTGAAGTATGTAGCTAACGGAACCAAACAGGGAAGTACGTTCAATACTCCTTTTGGAAGCAAAATCCCCGGACTGCCGACAGGAAGCATGAATGGTTCATGGGCAACTGTATCTATCTTGCCGGAGTTTATTGATTCTTATCCATTGACTGACGGCAAGACGGTGGCTGAAGGATCTATGGTATATGATTCTCAGAATAAGTGGGCCAACCGTGGTCCCCGATTCGAAAGTACGTTTTATATTGGTGGTTATTCCGTCGTGAACGGTATGCCTTTCACCTCTGAGTATGTGTGCGGCATTGATGCACAGTGTGCGATAGATTATCCGTTAAATATCAACAAAGGATATATGAACGAAGATAAAAAGACAGAATGGTTGCAGGAAGACGAGTCCGATTTCATTATTCTGCGCTATACCGATGTGCTGTTGATGTATGCCGAAGCGAAAACGATGCTCGGGGATATAGACCAGTCTGTATTTGATATATTGGACGCAGTGAGAGACCGTGCCGGAATAGCACATGTGGCTCATACAACAGACCCGAAGGCTATGATGAAAATCATCCAGGATGAACGGAAATGGGAATTTGCTTTTGAAGGGTTGAGATACTTTGACATTCGTCGCTGGGGGATAGCTGCCGATGTGATTAATTCGATCACTTCCGACGAACTGTATAATTTCGGTTCGCACAAAGTCTTTGTTGCACCTGCCAACTATCTATGGCCTTTGCCGCAGGAAGCTACTGATGCCAATCCTAATCTGCTCCCCAATAATGAGGGATATTAATTTGAAACAAGAAGTAAACCAGTAAATAATAAGTAAATAATGAAACATATTATACATATCATAGTTTTGGCTGTTATTACAGTTGTATATATAAGCTGTGAAAAGGAAGATTATGCCCTTCAGCGTTTGAGTGCTCCTGCACAATTGACTGCTAGTCGCGGTGATACCTCAGTTTTCCTAAAATGGACGAAAGTGGAAGATGCTTCTTTTTATACATTGGTCAGAGGATTAAAAGTGATTGCAGATAGTTTGACGGTTGAATCTTATGAAGACGACTCTGCTCCTGATACATTGACTGAATATCGCATTTATGCTGTGGACAACCAAGGATGGCGTTCGGCTACTTACGCGGTGGATTCGGGTTATTTGGGAATCCCTGATGGCATTGAACCTCGTGTTCCTGCCAAGTTAGAAGCATCCGATACTAATATTGAAGGCTGTTTATTATCCTGGAGTGCAGGACGTTTTGCCACTTCGTATAAAGTGTATAAAAATGGCACGTTTTATAAAGAGGTGACAAACAAGAAGTTCCTGGATTATGCAGCTTCGGTGACGGGTGCTGAATATACTGTATATTCGGTCAACCACAATGGTATGTCGAAAGGTATTTCCGTGACCGGCAAAAAGGCTTATCAGTGTCTCGACGATTATGAAACCTACGAGATCGGAAGTGTGATTGAACCTTGGACATTTATTCAAGACCGTATCGGATATTATACAGAGGGGAATCCGCTTGTAACCAATGAAAGGCCTTTCAACGGAACTAAATCATTAAGCATTAAAAAAGGAAAAATAGAGTTGATGTTCGACTGGGGCGGAGTGTGGAATGACGGTTATTATACCATAAGTTTCATGACTTATAAGGCATCCGGCCCATTCAAACTTTATTCAGATTTTGGTATTGATGATACAGTTCAGGGTACAGGCGAATGGGTGCAATATAACTATCGGACCGGTCTGCTGAAAGCCGGAGATAAATTCAAGATGGTGATAGATTCAAGAGAGGATGACGATATTCTCTATGTGGACAATTTGTCGATAGAATACGCAAAAGAATAGTTCTATTTTGATGATACAGACATGAGAATATTATATCATTATTTCTTATTGACCGTTTTCCTTCTATTCAATGTACCGGATGTTGGTGCATCGAGACAACTCTTTGCCATACATCCGGTCATCTACCCTTATCCGGTTGAGCCGATGGAATATCCTGAATATTCCCGGCGTCCTTATCCGGCTCTTTCCTGGAGTGATTTCGATCATCGGACTCAATTCGTAGCCGGGCGGAATGTTCCGTCAAACGAAGCTGAACTGGCTGATGTTCCGGGGTTGGTATATCGTCCTGGCGCTTCATTCTTAAAGAATCAGGAGTTTACGGGAAAGTTGCAATATATAGGAAAGCATGGAATGTATCTTCACAACATAGGTGGGTATGGACCGGGAAGTCCTTTTTATGGAAGTTTTGGTGAATATATCGTGCCGGAGTGGCAAACAGAGCAAATCAGAAAGCACCTGGGACACCGGTTTACCGGATTTGATGTAGGAGAACAGGATGGCCGGTTTAACTTTACCTATAAACAGATAATGGAACCGTACATTCCGGACCGCAGAAGACAGTATCTTGCTTCCCAGCCTTATTTTGACCGTGTCGCTGCAGATTTGGGAAACTGGTGCAGTTCGTTGAGTGTACTGTGGTACTGGCATTACATTCTAAAAGAAGGATATACGATTCTTGCAGGGGCGGAAACACAGAATAAGATTACCAACGGACAGGTGCAATATATGCATCTGCGCGGAGCGGGAAAGCAGTACGGTATCTTGTGGTTCGGTGATGTATCGGTGTTTGATACATGGGGATATAAGAATTACTCCCGAGACGAGAAATACGAGCGTGTGAATAAAGGAGGAAGTTTATCGTTGTTTAAACGCTCTTATTATACACAGTATATGTATAATGCAACGATACTCAGCATGGAGTCGGGATGGTGCGAAGGTCATTTTGCCACTAACAAGGGAGAATTGACTCCTATTGGTAAAATGCATACCGATTGTGCGAACTTTGTAGAGAAGTACGGACAGCCGGGCTGTATGGTTACACAAATCGCTTTACTCAATGATTTCTATTCGGGTTGGATGCCGGCAGACCATATCGCAGGCCGATTTCAGGTTTGGAACGGGATGGATTATGAAGCAGGTGACTTTCTTACGGATGCAATGATAAGTTTATTTTTCCCGAATTATGAACGGAGTGGCTTTTTTCATGATGAAACGGGAGCAATGTGTGCGACTCCTTATGGGGAGAATGCCGATGTTTTACACAGTGATGCACGTGTGGAAGTGATGAAACAGTATCCTGTCATGGTGGCTGCCGGAAACCTTTTCAGTGGTGGAATGGAGTTGGCGGATAAAGTGAAAGAGTATGTTCACAAGGGCGGTACTTTTATAGTTACGGCAGAAAATGCCGCACGTATTTGGCCGGAATGGAAAATCGGTAAAAGTAGAACCGTTCCGGCTGGAGGAATAGTCAGGGTAGGAGAAAATGAACTTGTAGAACGGGGGAACTTTGAACTTTATCGGGCTTCTTTGCCCGATGAGGCTCATGTTCTGGCAATGATTGGCGGAGAGCCGGTAGCCGTTGACATTCCCGTTGGAAAGGGGCAAATTATACTTTCGCTTACAGCTTATGGCCTGAATGCTGCTCCCTTGGAATACAACAAGCCACCTACATGGATGCAAGGTGGTTTCAACACTTTTCTAGGCAGGCCATATAGTTTACTGAATCACTTCCGGTCGATAGTGGATGCAGTATTTAAATCTGTACAATTGTTTGAAGTGGGCGAGGGTCTTGGAGTGATAGTGAATTATCTGGAAGAAGGCAAATATCGGCTGGCGATTTATAACAATACACTGGAGAGCCTGCCTTTTTCAATACGGTCGAAGATTGGAAGGATAAAATCAATAGATGAACTTTCGACAGGAGACAAACTGTTTCAGGCTCAAGGATATTGGCCGAATGGGATACGGGGAGATATGAATGGAAAAGATAATGATTCGTATATTTTTGGAGGGGATATACGTTTGTTCGACGTATCCGTTGATGAAGAGAGAGTAGAATTGGCAGAGAAGATACAGCAGGCGAAACCTGTGAGTCACCGGCTGTTGGTATTTGACGATATCTTGTTCACCAAAGAAACAATCAGATATATGCCTACCTTTTTCGATTATTTTAGCGGAATATCCGTTGAGGGCGATAAGTTGTTACAGGCAGACAGCTACGCTTTGAAAGAACAGAATAAGTGGTTCTGCTTGCAGAAATTACAGATTACTGCGGATTTGCGGAAAGGATTTGCTTCAGGACGCTGGACGTTCGACAGTAGTCTGCCACAGTATAAGCAAACCTTGATTGAGCTGAAGGAAATAGCAGATAAACTCTCGCTTCTTTATGGAGAAGATGTGCTGTTTATACCGTCAACGCCGATAGGTTTTTCCATTCCCTCTGAATTAGCAGATTTAAATTTTCAACTAGTGAAAAGTCCAGGACAAGGTATGCTCAAGTCAGCTGGCGATGGTTATGAATTGCTTGATACACCGAGTTTGGATTGGGAAACAGTTTATGGACTTCTGAAAAATAAGTTACCTGCCGCACAGCATATATCCGGTGGACAGCAATCGTCTCAACAGCATGTATTGCCCGATAATAGAAATCATATTCTGGCGTTGGACAGATACTCCAAAGGGATTCTTAAAGATATAGATGAAATTGATTGCTTCTATAACGCATTCGGCGGAGTCTGTGTGAGCGCGGAATACTTGGCAAATTATTCATTAGACGCACTTCGTGAAGAGAAGAAGTTACTTGATGAGCGTGGTATATCTATGGTGGTTAGTTTCATAGAAGAGATAAACCATTTCCCGGGCTTGACTTTATGTGATGCCGTTCCCGAATATTATGAGAAAAGCATGGATTATTATAAGAGGATACTGGATAAAATGGGGGAATTACAAATAGGTGTGGCATTATTTACGACGCATGGTCGGGTTGAGAGTGACAAGTATCCTGCGCAAAAGGTATATGTTGGGATGAAAAAGACCTTTCGTTATTTGTCGGAATATGGTGAGAAAAGGGGAGTTCGGTTACTGCTGACTAACACACGGTTCAGGATTGCAGATACAGTAGATAAACAGATAAAAATGATACGCGAGATAGGAGAAAGTAATATCGGGATAGCTTTGAATCTCAACCATCTTTCGGAAAGTGAGTCCGGCTTGTATGTACGGAAATTCCGTAAACAGTTGAGGGAACGATTGGGTGCAGTGATTCTGGGAGGTCCTGTTTCCTATAAACATTCGGAATACTTACCTGTCCCAAATAGTGACAAGTCGGTTCGGGTAGCGAATGATTTGGAGGGGGTATTGTTAATTGATAAGGTTTACCCTCTTGATAGAGAGCGTGTGTATAAGGACTGCCAATATATGGGTTGGATAAAGGAATGAGATAACATCTGTATTTATAATCGGATTTGGATAGAATATTATAATAAGAATTGGATATGAAACAAGAGAAATTAATTCTTCTTTTTTTGCTGTGTTTATTAAGTGATACCCTGTGTGCTAAAGTTCAGACAGACGAACTATGCCGGCAGAGTATCAATTTCAACCGGAATTGGAAGTATATGCAAGGTGATTACACAGGCGCTGAACGGACGGACTATGATGATAGTAGTTGGGAAACAATTGGAATACCTCATTCCTTCAGTATTCCTTATTTTATGTCGAAAGACTTTTATACAGGCTATGGCTGGTACAGGAAGTCTTTTGAATTAACTGCGAAAGATTTGAAACAACAGCTTTTCGTGGAGTTTGACGGAGTATTTCAGGAAGCGGAAGTCTTTGTTAACGGAAAGAAGGCAGGTACACATACCGGTGGTTATACAGGTTTCTATTTTGACATATCTTCAGCAGTCCGCATGGGAAATAATGTGATTGCCGTACGCGTAAATAATATTTGGAAAGCCAATGTAGCGCCCAGGGCGGGTGAACATGTGTTTAGCGGAGGTATATATCGTAATGTCCGGCTGGTGAGAAAGTCGCCTGTACATATTGACTGGTACGGTATATTTGCGACGACACCGGATTTGGCAGCGCATCAAGGCAAATCCTCGGTAGTCAGGGTTTGCACGGATATCTGTAACAAAACGAATAAAACGATGGAATTCAAACTCTTGACGGAAGTAAAAGATGCCGAAGGCCGAATACTTGTTTCTGTGGAGAATGAGGAGAAAGTGGAAGCTAATTCTATGAAGAAGCTTGAACAAATCACTGAAGCGGTCAATCATCCTACCTTATGGCATCCTCGCCATCCTTATCTGTATAAAGTAGTCAGTTCAGTCTATCAGGGGCAAATGTTGATAGACCGAGTAGAAACACCTTTCGGATTTCGTTGGTTTGAGTGGACTGCCGACAAAGGTTTTTTCCTGAACGGAGAACACTTGTTTTTCAAAGGAGTAAATGTACATCAGGATCAGGCAGGCTGGGGAGATGCCGTGACGGAAGCAGCCATGCGGCGAGATATCCTATTGATGAAAGAGGCTGGCTTTGATCTCATTCGTGGTTCGCATTATCCTCATGCGCCTGCTTTTTCGCAAGCTTGCGATGAGGAAGGTATGTTATTCTGGTCGGAAGCGCCTTTTTGGGGAATCGGAGGTTTCAGACCAGATGGTTACTGGGACTCAAGTGCTTATCCGGTGGACAAGAAAGATGCACAAGCATTCGAAGCAAGCGCTTTGCAGCAGTTGGAGGAGATGATACGTATTCATCGTAATCATCCTTCTATCGTGGCGTGGAGCATGTGTAACGAAGCCTTTTTTTCTGCACCGGAGGCGATGAAAGGGGTACGTCGCCTATTAAAGAGAATGGTTGATTTGACTCATCAGCTCGATCCGTCACGTCCCGCAGCCATTGGAGGAGCGCAACGTCCGTTAGGGGATGAGAGAATAGATAAGATAGGTGATATCGGAGGATACAACGGAGATGGAGCAACGCAACCGGATTTTCAGAATCCGGGTATTCCGAATGTGGTATCCGAATATGGCAGTGTGACTGCCGAACGTCCGGGGGAATATAATCCTGGATGGGGCGATTTGCAAATGAACGATGGGTGGAAAGGAACTCCATGGCGCAGCGGGCAAGCGATATGGTGTGGCTTTGATCATGGAAGTATTGCCGGCAGTCAATTGGGAAAGATGGGAATTGTAGACTATTTCCGTATTCCCAAACGCTCCTGGTATTGGTATCGAAACGAATATACCCGGGTGGCACCACCGGAATGGGCGGGAGAAGGCGTTCCTGCGCAACTGCGATTAGAAGCATCTCGCACTGATAATATCCTTACTGACGGCACGGACGATGTGCAATTAATGGTTACGGTCCTGAATGCAGCGGGAAAACCTGTTAGTAATTCCCCTGCAGTAGAACTGAGATTAGTTTCCGGTCCGGGGGAATTTCCAACGGGAAATATGATTCGTTTTGAACCGGACAGTGATATCCGTATCATGGACGGGAAAGCGGCTATTGCTTTTCGCTCCTATTATGCGGGAACCTCTGTACTCGAAGCCACCTCTCCGGGACTGAAACCGGCACGTATAGAGATTGTTTTTCAGGGAAATGAGGCTTATAAAAAAGGGCTGACTCCTGAAGTGAAAGAGCGTTCTTATGTACGTTTTGTAAGAGAGAAGAAGGAGAAAGCGGTACAGGAGTTCGGTCGGAACAATCCTACTTTTTCCAGTAGCCATCACGAAAATCAAGTAGCGGGATTTGCTGCGGACGGTAATTTGCAAACCTATTGGCAGGCATCCAAAGATGATCCCGCTCCTTTTTGGATATTGGATACGGAGAAGGAGCTTGAATTGAAGAATATTCAGGTTCGATTTCCGAAGGAAAGCATCTATCGCTATGTCCTTGAAGTGTCGGGAGATAAAGTACATTGGACAGTCGTGTCAGACAAACAGGCTAATAGGAGAAAAGAGTCGCATATTGCTGTGGATTTTCCTGATGCCGGGGTTCGTGCACGCTTTGTACGTATCCGGTTTGTGAAGAAGTCACCGGCAGTTATTGCAGAGGTTACAGTAAGGGGAATTGTATGCGAATAAAATAAAATTGTTATAGTAATCGTTATATAGCTTATGTTATTGAGAAGAAATTTTATCAAGAGTATTTGTGTGCTTTTGCTTTTTGCCGGGCCGGTTGCGGGTGTTGAACAAAAGACAGAAACCGTTCCCATGCGACTATGGTATGACCGTCCCGCAACGAACTGGATGACCTCTGCCTTGCCTATTGGTAATGGAGAATTGGGAGCTTTGTTCTTTGGTGGTGTAGAGTCCGAGCAGATACTCTTTAACGAAAAGACTTTGTGGACAGGAAGTACTACCACCCGTGGGGCTTATCAGAAATTTGGTGATGTATGGATTCATTTTGATGGGCAGGAAGATGTCCGGGAATATCGTCGCGAACTTTCTTTGGATGAAGCTATAGGCAAAGTGAGTTATACGTCGGCTGGAACGCATTATTTACGGGAGTATTTCGCCAGTCGTCCCGATGAGGTAATTGTGCTCAGACTAAGTACACCGAAAGCCGGGAAGAAACTTAATTTTTCCGTCAGCCTTGCCGACGGACGTCCGGGCACCCGGCAAGAAATCACCAAAGATGGTATCCTGTTCCGTAGAAAACTGGATTTATTATCTTATGAAGCTCAATTAAAGGTCATTAATGAAGGTGGCACATTGGTGGCGGATAGCAATAAACTATGTGTGAATGCAGCCAATTCCGTCCTTATTCTATTGACAGCAGCGACCAATTATGATTTATCTTCTGCTACCTATGTGGGAGAAACTTCCGGACAACTGCATAAGCGCCTAACAGACCGGCTCGCACGGGCATCTGCAAAAGGTTATGATCAGCTGAAATCCACTCACCTGAATGATTATCAATCTCTTTTCAACCGCGTCCGGTTTGATTTGAGGACAGCAGCAAAGACAGGGGGAAAAATAGGAATGAAAACAGAAATCCCCTCTGTTCCCACGAATGAACTGGTACGCCTGCATAAAGAAGCTCTTTATTTGGATATGTTGTATTTTCAATATGGACGATACCTGATGATCGCTTCGTCTCGTGGAATGAATTTGCCGAATAATCTACAAGGGATATGGAATGGAGATAATGCTCCGCCCTGGGAATGTGATATTCATAGCAACATCAATATACAGATGAATTATTGGCCTGCTGAGGTCTGTAATCTTTCCGAATGTCACGAACCTTTCATCCGGTATATTGCCACTGAAGCTCTTCGCCCGGGTGGTAGCTGGCAACAATTAGCACGAAGTGAAGGACTCAGAGGATGGACTGTAAACACACAAAACAATATATTCGGCTACACGGATTGGAATATCAACCGTCCTGCGAATGCGTGGTACTGCATGCATCTGTGGAAGCATTATGCTTACACACAAGATATCAACTATCTGCGTTCTGTGGCCTATCCGGTCATGCGCAGTACCTGTGAATATTGGTTTGACAGGCTTCAATTAACGGCTGACGGTGTACTGCTTGCTCCGGCAGAGTGGTCGCCTGAACATGGACCTTGGGAAGATGGAGTGGCATATGCCCAACAACTAGTTTGGCAACTTTTCAGCGAAACCATGCAGGCTGTACGTGTCCTGCGAGGAGCAGGCATTCCGTTGGATGCAGATTTTGTAAGGAAGCTGTCGGAGAAGTTGAAACGCTTGGACAATGGTGTCACACTAGGTGCCTGGGGGCAAATACGTGAGTGGCGGGAAGATAGTCAGAAACTTGATACCTTGGGAAATCCCCATCGGCATCTCTCCCAATTGATAGCTCTTTATCCGGGTAATCAGATATCTTACTATAAAGACGCAAAATATGCAGATGCGGCAAAAAGAACGTTAGAATCACGTGGAGACTTGGGGACGGGGTGGAGCCGTGCCTGGAAAATCGCTGCCTGGGCACGCTTGCAGGATGGCGAACATGCTTACCGTTTGCTAAAATCTGCTCTTGACTTTTCTACACTTACAGTTATTAGCATGGATAACGACCAAGGCGGAGTTTATGAAAATCTTTTTGATTCGCATCCACCTTTCCAAATCGACGGTAATTTCGGAGCTACGACAGGCATTGCCGAAATGTTACTGCAGAGTCATCAGGGATTTATCCACCTGTTGCCTGCCTTACCTTCTGTTTGGGCAAATGGCAGTGTGACGGGATTACGTGCGGAAGGAGACTTTACCTTTACAATGGAATGGAATGCCGGACGGCTAACACAATGTGCCGTTACTTCCGGTCATGGTGGAGAATGTCGGATATATTGCCCTGCTGCCCGTTGGTTGAAAGTCAAAAATAGCAAGGGAGAAAAAATTACGGTTTCTTCTATTGATAAAGATGTAATCTCCTTTTCTACTGTAAAAGGGGAGACTTATAACTTTTCCATATTGAAATAATAGTCTCTGCTACCCTCTTTGTTTCACCAGGCTTTGGAACAAAGAGGGTAGCAGAGACTATTTTCGTTTGTAGTAAACTACAACATAGGTTGTAATTGCTTTCTTTGTATCCAAATTGGGCAAGTTAAAATTCAACTCAAATTTAAAAAAATTTGCTCTTGATTCACCTCCATGATTAGTTTTTATGATTAATTATCATGGTTGTTTTTTAGGGTTAAAATTACTCTTTTCTCAAATAGAATACTGATATCCAGTGTCCTTCATAAAACTTCTGACTAATTTTGCCTCTTTCGAATAAAAACAATATATTTGCCAGTAGTAATACCTTAAAAAACGAATTAGTGAGAAAAGTAATCCTTTTATTTCTGCTTTTTTTAAGCGTAGACACCGTCCGTACACAAGGACAGAACATCACTTTCAGCCATTTGACCACTGATGATGGACTTTCTCAGTTTTCTGTCAACAGCATGTATATTGATGAACAGGGAATTATATGGATCGGTACGCGCGAGGGACTAAACCGGTATAACGGTAATGATATCAAGAGTTTCAAACTTAAAAAGAACGACCCGAACAGTCTGTTCAGTAATACCGTACTACGCATCACCGGAAATAGAAATGGTAAAGTGTACCTGCTCTGTACCGATGGTGTGGCGGAATTCGATCTGGCGACTCAAAGGTTTAAAACATTGTTGCAGGGGAATGTAGACGCTATTTATTTTAATGAGAAGTTATATATCGGAAAGAGGGAGGAAGTCTTTGTATACAATGAAAGTACGGGCAACTTCGACCTTTTCTATCATCTCGCAGGCAAAAACATCACTCTATCCTGCCTGCACCTGGATAAAAACAAAAATCTGTGGATGGGGACTACCAGCAATGGTATATACTGCCTGTCGGAAGATAAAAGCCTTTCCCGGCCTGTCACAAAAGGCAATATAACCAGTATTTATGAGGATTCTTCCAACGAACTGTGGATAGGGAGTTGGGAAGAAGGACTTTACCGTGTAAAAACAGACGGCAACATTGAAAATCTTCGCCATAATCCGATGAATACGAACAGTCTATGCTCCAATTTTGTCAGAAGTTGCTGCGAAGATAACTCCGGGGATTTATGGATAGGAACATTCAACGGACTGAACCGATATGACAGAGAAACAGGTAAGTTTCACCTTTACACCGCCAATGGAAACAGTCCCGACGGGCTTACCCATTCTTCTATCTGGTGCATCGTAAAAGACGGGCAGGGAACAATCTGGCTGGGAACTTACTTCGGCGGAGTGAATTACTTCAATCCTGAATATGAAATCTATACCCGCTATAAAGTGGGAGACACGGAGAAAGCAGGTTTGAGCAGCCCGATTGTAGGCAGAATGACGGAGGACAAGGACGGTAATTTATGGATTTGTACCGAAGGCGGTGGTGTAAACGTATACGACCGGATCAATAATACATACCGTTGGTATCGCCATGAGGAAGGGAGAAACAGTATTTCGCACAATAATGTAAAAGCCATCTATTACGACCGTGCTAACGAGATCATGTGGATAGGTACCCATTTGGGAGGATTAAACAAGCTCGACCTGCGTACTAACCGTTTTACAGTCTACCGGATGAAGGCGGGAGATCCGACCTCGTTACCCTCGGATATTGTTCGCGACATTATACCGTATAAGGATAAGCTGGTAGTTGCCACACAGAAAGGTGTCTGCCTGTTCAGTCCGGCAACAGGTAGTTGTGAGCAGCTTTTTCAAGAAACAAAAGAAGGAAGAGGAATTGGCATGGTGGCCAGCCTTTGTATAGACAATGACGGTACCCTATGGGTTGCCGCCACCGGAGAGGGTGTTTACTCTTATCGGTTCGACACTGGCAAGCTGACCAATTATCCGCATAACCCTGCCAATCCGAACAGTCTCAGCAACAACAACATTAACAACATTATGCAGGATAGTAACGGCAACCTGTGGTTCTCCACTTCCGGCAGCGGGCTTGACCGTTACCGCAAGGAAAGCGATGATTTCGAGAACTTTGATATGCAGAAAGACGGTTTATCCAGTGACTGCATTTACGAGGTATTCGAATCATCGATACAAAAAGGACATCTGTTGTTGATTACTAACCAGGGATTTTCAGAATTTGACTATCCGAACCAGAAGTTCTATAATTATGGCACGGAAAACGGATTCCCGTTGACCGCCGTCAATGAGAATGCGCTGTTTGTGACACACGACGGAGAAGTGTTTTTGGGTGGTATCCAGGGAATGATTTCTTTCTGGGAGAAGAAACTGCATTTTTCTCCCAAATCTTACAACATACTTCTTTCCCGTTTGCTGGTCAACGGTAAGGAAGTAACCCCTGGAGATGAAACTGGGATTCTGGAACAGTCAATCTGCCATACACCGGAGATTAAATTGAGGGCGAACCAATCAATGTTCAGCATTGAGTACGCCACTTCCAACTTCATCCCCGCCAACAGGGACGAAATTCTTTATCGCCTGGAAGGCTTCTCCGACGAATGGAATCATACGTATCGCAAACAGACGCTTATCACTTATACGAATCTGAATCCGGGCAAGTACACACTTGTCATCAAATCACAGCGGGACGGGATCAAAGAAGCCAAACTGCTGATTATCGTCCTTCCGTCCTGGTATGAGACATGGTGGGCTTATCTGATTTATACCATCGTCACTATCAGCCTGTTGTGGTATCTTATCCAGAACTATAATTCAAGAATCAAACTCCGCGAGTCATTGAAGTACGAAAAGAAGCATATCGAAGACCTGGAAGCACTGAACCAGTCGAAACTCCGCTTCTTTACGAATATCTCGCACGAGTTCCGTACGCCGTTGACACTAATCGTCGGACAGGTGGAGACGTTGTTGCAGGTACAGACGTTCACACCCAATATATATAATAAGGTAGACAACAAAGAACCCAATGAATTGGAACTGACCATATCCCGGACAACCAACTGATTATAAAGAGAGGTATTTCCCATAAAGAACATCGCAAAGAAACTCGTTAATGTCATCACTCCCAAACCACCGATTTGAATCAGCAAGATTATAACAACGAGCCCTCCTGTCGTAAATGTAGTCGACACATCCACCGGTACTAGCCCCGTCACACACACCGCACTCGTAGCCGTAAACAGCGAATCGACCCAAGTAATGCCATTCACCGTACACTTTGGCAACATCAATAATCCCGTGCCAATAAGAATGATAGCCAGAAAACTGACTGCCAATATCAAAGACGGGTTGGTACGCCGCCCCAACAGACGTACCAATCCGTTGGACAGATTCAATAAAGAAAAGACCAGCAATAATATCAAATGGTAAAATTTGCCATCCAAGAACTCCCAGAACTGCAAGATAGCTCCTTCCTCCTCCGGACGATGAAAAATGACAGGTATCAAAGTCAGGTACAACAGCCCGCTCAATATCCAGGCCAATTTCCGATATTGCTTTTTAGTGCTCCTATATTCAAGCGAAATATGCAACGTTACATCAATCAGAAAGATAATCCATACAGCCTTATACAGAACTTGTATTTTCGCAATTTCATCTACCGACAACGGAAAGCCGTGTTCATAAATCACTCCGACAATTAGCGTAAGAGACGCTAAATAAGTTAAAGCCTCCACTAAGCCCAGTATAATTCGTATATAAGGTTTTAGCA
>ERZ827043.1453-NODE-1453-length-24123-cov-4.812739_pt1 | contig 24123 bp, 19 predicted proteins | sample MGYA00519923_ERZ827043 | MGnify/ENA primary metagenome ERZ827043 (study PRJEB31778, sample SAMEA3449251) | human gut metagenome | biome: human gut; feature: human-associated habitat; material: faeces | place: United Kingdom | collected 2010/2012 ... | reverse complement strand
CTCAGCGCCGCAGGCGCTGTCGCCCCCTGAGCGAAGCGATACACAACCTGCCGCCATCAGGCGGCCACAACCCTCGGGCCAAAGGCCCGTCAACCCTCACACCCAAGGTGTGTTCAAAGGCGGAGGGCCACTAGTCCCCGGACCTCAAGACTTCTCTGATCAGCCGATCCCATTCATCCCACACCACTTCCGGCGCGAAGGGCTTCATATTTTCCTTGGCCCTATTTCCGAAGGCCGTTCTTTTGTCTCCATCTTCCATGAGTTTCCGCAGAGCCTCTGCAAAGGGGGCGGCACCGTCATCAGTGAGGTATCCGTCCTCTCCATCATGGATGAGCTCGTTCACCGCCGGGCAGCTTCTGTAACCCACCGCCGGGATGCCTACACCCATGGCTTCTGTAAGGGCCAGGGGGAAGCCTTCGTGATGGCTGGGGAAGGCGAAGATGTCCGTTTCTTTCCATACGGAAGCCATGTCCTTCGTGGTGCCCTTCAGGTGCACTCGGTTCTCCAGTCCCTGCTTTTTGATAATGCCCTTCAGGGTGGTGACATAGGTCTTGTCGTAGGTGTCACCCCAGAGGTTCACCTGCCAGTCGGGGAAATCCTTTGCCAGAAGGCCATAGGCTTCCACCAGAAGATGCTGCCTTTTGGTGCGGCCGGTGACACGGCCCACATTGGTGATGGTATGCACCTTACGGGGGGCACCGGGCCGGGCGGAGAAGGCAGGAATGGACACGGCGTTGGGAATATAGACGAAACGGTCATAGCGGAGATATTTCCCGGCCTTATGGATAAAGGACGGCATGAGCGCCTGGATGCGGGCACTCTTTTCCAGCGCCTCCTTCTCGCCGGCAGGGGAATGGGCAAAGATTTCATCGGGGTCATTATGGAGCATGGAAATCACCGGCACCTTCGTCCCCAGCCCCTCCAGCAGCAGACGGCCCGTAGGCTCCCGGAAGGAAATAATCACATCCGGTTTCTCCAGCGCCAGTACCTTCTCCATCTGAGGGGCTGCAGCGGAGAGCATTTTATAATTCCGGTTCCGGGCTCCCTCCTTGCTGAAAAGGCGGGTAATTTCCCGAAGCCCCTTCTCCAGGGCGCCCATGTGCACCGGTTTCATGCCGGGCATGTGGAAAAGATTGTAGAAATGGCAGTCCTCAGGGAAGGGATAAAAAGACGCCCCCTCCTTCTCATCTGCCATGACCACCGACACATGGTACCCCTTTTCCTCCATGGCAAAAGCCATGCGGGACAGCACATGCTCGATGCCGCCGCTGTAGCCCACGAATTTGTGAAGATCTGCCAGTAAAAGATTCATATTCCTCTCCCTGCCGTTCATGAATTTGAGATAAACCTGTCTTTATTATAGCAGATGAAGCACAGAAGCCATTATAATATGATAAAATATAACTGATTTTGATATTACAAAAACGATTTCCATGAAATATAAGGAGACATCCATGAGCAACGTTCTTTCCCATGCCATTACCGAAACCATTCATTTAGGGAAAAAGGGAGGAAAAGAAGATTTCCATATCGCCCTTACCGGTACGGCGGACTACATTCCCCACATGGGCATGGTAGCCCTCACCGTCCATGCCCACAATGAAGATATGCCTGTCTGCTACCATTTCTTCGTAAACCATCTGGCAGATGAGGAGAGAGAAAGGCTGGAAAAAGCGGCGGAAATCATGGACAGCCCGGTGGAAGTCCACCTCATTGACGACAGCGCCTTCAACACACTCCTCCTTTCTGACGGCGTGGCCGCCTTCTTCTATCGTTTCCTCGTGGCTCCTGCCGTGGCACCGCTGACAGACCGGGTCCTCTATCTGGACGGCGACATGATGTGCCGCGGCTCCTTGGACTATTTAAGAAATCTGGACTTCCAGGGAAACGACGTGGCCGTGGTATCGGACCGCAAGGAAGAACTGCAGATGAAGCGGGTTCACACGAAGCGCTATTTCAATGCCGGCATGATGCTTATCAACGTGAAACAGTGGATGGAAGAAGGCCTCTTCGATGATATCGTCCGCCGGGCAGAGGAAAATGTGAAAAGAGTGGGCAACAGGCTCTCCCATCACGACCAGGATATCCACAATGAAATGCTGGACGGCAAATGCCTGTACATCGAAAAGAAATACAACTACCTCTACAACCTGGACCGCCAGTCCCTCTTCAAGAAACAGCCGGTGAATGAAGACTACCATAACCAGGTCATCATCCACTTTGCCGGCCATGCCAAACCCTGGCACAGCTGGGTGCAGGCATGGCCGGTGGTACAGGAATACGCCGCCATCCAGAAGAAATCCCCCTGGAAAGACGTACCCCTGGTGCCGCCCAAAGGACACAAAAACCTCCACCAGGCTGCCCGTACCGCCCGTATGCAGGGAAAATACGGAGACATGATTTCCCTGTATCTGAAATATCTGGGATCCAAAGCGTAAGGGTTTGGGAGCTGAAAAGAGAATTTAACCTACTTGTCATCTGTATAAAGGAGAAACATATGAAAACACCGATTACATTAGAGGGAAAAACCGTATTTGTCACCGGCTCTGCCGGATTTATTGGAGCCAATCTGGTGAAGCGGCTCCTTACAGTGAAGAATATCCGCATCATCGGCATTGATAACATGAATGACTACTATGATGTATCCCTGAAGGAATACCGCCTGCAGGAACTGGAAAAAGAGGCTGCCCTGGCAGAAGGAAGCGAATACCATTTCATCCGTGGCAATCTGGCAGATAAAGACTGCATTACAGACATCTTCAGCACCTGGCATCCGGACATCGTAGTGAACCTGGCTGCCCAGGCCGGTGTACGCTACTCTATCACCAACCCCGACGTATACATCGAATCCAATCTCATCGGTTTTTACAATATTCTGGAAGCCTGCCGCCACTCCTATGACGGGGGCGCCAAAGGCGTAGAACACCTGGTATACGCCTCCTCCTCTTCCGTCTACGGCGGCAACACCAAAGTTCCCTTCAGCACCGAAGATAAAGTGGATCATCCCGTCTCCCTCTATGCGGCTACCAAGAAATCGGACGAACTTCTGGCTCACTGCTACGCCAAACTCTACAACATCCCCTCCACAGGCCTCCGCTTCTTCACCGTCTATGGCCCTGCCGGACGGCCGGATATGGCTTACTTCGGGTTTACCGATAAGCTGCGGGCCGGAAAGACCATACAGATTTTCAACTACGGCCACTGTGAAAGGGATTTCACCTATATCGATGACATTGTAGAAGGCATCATCCGCGTCATGCAGGGGGCGCCGGAAAAGAAAAACGGCGAAGACGGTCTCCCCATTCCGCCCTATGCTGTATATAACATCGGCGGCGGACGGCCGGAAAACCTCCTCCAATTCGTAGACATTCTGCAGCAGGAACTCATTCGTGCCGGCGTCCTCCCTGAAGACTACGACTTCGAATCCCACAAGAAACTGGTACCCATGCAGCCCGGCGACGTTCCCGTCACCTATGCGGATACCGAAGCCCTGGAAAAAGACTACGGCTATCGCCCTGCCACCACCCTTCGCGAAGGCCTCCGGAAATTTGCGGAATGGTACAAGACCTACTATCATATCTGATACAAAAAGCGGCACCCTGCCAGAGGGGGCCGCTTTTTTGCGAGGAAAGAAGTTTGAGCGCAGAGGCAGACAGTCAGACGACAGACATCAGACGCCAGATGACGGGAGTGAGGCTCTGCTTCTTGTCATTTCGAGTGGAGCGAAATGAAATCGAGAAATCTCCCCGTGCTACGCAGCCTGCCGCTATTGTTAGGAAAGGTCATCCTGCTACACTTCTGTCTGATAGTCTGTCATCTGACGTCTGAGAATCCGCCCGTCTGACATCAGATGACGGGCGTGGGACTCCGCCCCTCCGTCATTTCGAGTGGAGCCGGTCAGCCGCCAATAGGAAAGGCCTCTCTATGTGCTTTCCCATCTATAATGAGCTGTATTTCATGCATCTTCTTTAGAAATTTACCTGCTGAAGAGGGTGCCAATTGATATTGTCCACAACTTGGCTGTGCCCAAACTCGCTTGAAAATCCATATGTATAAAGCATTTCTATCATTCGGTTTTTGCTTACTTCGTTAAAAGTCATTTTTCCCAGCTTTGCACGCAATAATTCCCTGTAATCTGTGGAAGAGAAGCTGGTCTCCGAATTAGTTCCTATGCCTTCTTTCCCTGTGAGCGCTACTTTTTCATGTGCGAACGCTACTTTTCTCCCGTGAGTGCTGCTTTTCCATCCGCGAGCGCTACCTTTCCTTCCATGAACGCTACTTTCTTACCGGGAAACGCTACTTTTCCTCCTGCTGCATATCATTGGTTTTCAATTGTAGAAGAGAATACTTAAGTAGGAAAATAGGCAGATGCAAAAATTCGATTGACAGCTTTGAGCTATATTTTGCCAAAATCGTGAATACCTGTATAATATTGATAAAAAGGCAGTTTCAGGTAAAGCTCAATCAGGCAGTCAGTTATATCATGGCTATGTGAAGGATATAGCTCCTTTTAATGACGTAATAACACGTGACTGGGATGTGATTTTAATAGCAAAATTGTCGACTTTATGGATTGATGCTATCAAATTGATGTCAAAAGTGCCGATTTTATCACGTTGTTTTTATTGAATCATTTCAGAAGTTATGGAAAGATGATGTGACTGGGATGTTACATAAAGTGACAGCAGGGGGAAGAATCATACATATGGAAGATAAAGAAATTATTGGAATCTTGGATGGGCTCATTTCTAAAAGAGTTAACGAATCTGAAATTATAGAATACAAGACGAATTTATTTGATAAAGAAATGTTTGGCAAATATATATCTGCATTGTCAAATTCAGCAGCACTTTTGGATGAAAAAAGAGCGTATATTTTTTGGGGAATTGAAGATGGTACTTTTAACGTAGTGGGAACATCATTTGAACCATTTAATTGTAAACTGAATGGCTCAAACGAGCTTTTGATACCTTGGCTCACCAAGATGACTGGCGATTTTGAATTTGAATTCCGTAAAATAGAATATCGAGGGAAGAATATAATCGTCTTGCTTATACCGGCGGCCAGATGGGTGGAAACTAAATTTAAAGGGATTGCGTATATCCGCATAGAATCTCAGACTACGACTTTGGACAAGTATCCGGATAAGAAACGATTATTGTGGAAAAAGCTTGTACAGGAAACATTTGAAGAAGGAAATGCAGCGACTGCTAAAACTGAAAAGGATGTTTTAGATTTGCTTGATTATGCTTCCTATTATAAATTCCTTAACAAGCGCATTCCTGGGAATAACCGGGATATTATTACAATGCTTTTGAACGAAGGCTGCATTACTAATGAGTTGAGCGTTTCTTCCGTTTATAATATTACGAATTTAGGGGCATTACTGTTTGCTAAGAATTTGGAAGATTTTCATGGATTAAGTAACAAGGCGATAAGAATTATTAAGTATAAAGGAATTAATAGGCTTGAAGCAGAAAGTGACTTTACTTTTCCGGAAGGATACGCTTGTGGATTTCCCCGGTTATTAAATGTCGTAAAAAATATGCTGCCCAAAAAAGAGGTTTTTGAGAATGGAATACGGACATTGCGTTATGCATATCCAGAAATTGTATTACGAGAACTTATCCCCAATGCCTTAATTCATCAAGATTTTATGATTAAAGGACAGCAGCCAAGAATAGAGATATTTGATGATCGTATTGAAATCACAAATGCAGGAGAACCGTTAATTCCAACGAATCGCTTTTTGGACATGACTCCAATCTCGCGCAATGAGGCTCTTGCAAGAATGATGCATAAATTAAGAATCTGCGAAGAACGTGGCAGCGGGATTGATCGGGTGCTTGACGCGATTGAGAAAAACAAAATGCCTGCTTTAGTAATCAAAAGTGAGCATTCATCGGTTATTTCGTCCGTATATTTGTATAAATCATGGAATCAGTTAACTAAAGAAGATAAGATCAATCTTTGCTATCAGCACTGCTGTTATTTATTTTATTTAGAGCAAAAGGTTATGACGAACCAATCTTTGCGCGAAAGGTTTAACGTAAAAGATATGAATCATGCTGTGATATCAAGGGTAATTTCTGATACGCGAAAGGAAGGCTTGATTAAGGGAACTGCTGAAAATGCAAAGAAATATATTCCTTTTTGGGCGTAAATCGATTTGGTCAAAAGAGCTGTATCTCTTTGATATAAAAACTTATCTGTCATTTCGAGTAGAGTCAGTTAGCCGCTAAATTGGAAAGGCCATCCTGCTACACTTCTGTCTGATAGTCTGAAGTCTCCTCAAATCTCAAATTCCCCCTTTGGTACTGCGTACCACCTTTCTCCACGGGAAAGCGTCTCACACGATTCTCAGGTCGCTAGCGCTCCCCTACGAATCGTGTTCGCTTGCCACCCCGCAAGCGGGTGGCACAATCAAGGTTCCTCAAATCTCAAATCTCAAATCTCAAATCTCAAACCTCTCCCATTGAGACCTTCCGGCCGCCCTCTCCACTATACAGGCAGAGAGCCGGAAAGGCCTGGCGGACATTCTTTCATTCCCCGAACGCGCGCATTCCATGGAAACGGGGACGGAAGAGCCGAAGCCATCACGTGACTTCCGTCTCTCCGGTGCACCGAAAATAATACAGAAACTCCTGGTGAGTACCTGCTAGAAATCCTGGTGGCAATTATGCTTCACCTGCCTTCCTTGACGAGATAGATATTCCGCTCCATCGGTTTCCCTCTGGCCGATTCATTGAAGAAGATGACTCTGAGCCCTACCGTGCATCAGCATGGGACGATTCAGGAGTTTTTGCGTGGCTAAGCGGCCCTTCGGGGCCGTTTTTTGTTGGGAAGAAGAGAGATTTGTGGAAAGGAGCAGATATCAGACTATCAGACAGTCAGACGACAGACATCAGATGACAGAAACGGCACTTCGCACCCCGTCATTTCGAGTGGAGCGAAGCGAAATCGAGAAATCTCCCCGCATTACGCAGCCTGGTGCTATTGTCAGGAAAGGCATTCGCCACACTGCCCGTCTGTCTTCTATTTTCTATCTTCTATCTCCCGATGTCTGATACTCCGCCTGTCTGACGCCTCTTTGTCCTCAAATCTCAAACCTCTTATCTCAAATCTGTCGTATTCACTCAATTAAAAGTGAAGTCAAATTTTTTTAACTCAACATTTTGAGTTAAAAACGAGTTAAGCCAAACAAATTCAATAAATTCAGGTGTTTTAACGTGTGAATAACTGTGTTAAAATGCCTGAATTTATTGACGGTCAATTTTTAACGCAAAGCAATGTTAAGTTAAATTATTGATTTAAAATATTCAGGGAGTAGAAGGAAAGGTACCTCGATAGGGAATCAATATGGGCAGATGAAAACAGATTTAAGTCTTGCTGTAGTTATGTTATGGTATGATATAAAAGCAGAATAGTTTTTGATGAAGTTCTATGAAATGTGTTATAAGGAATTTGGAAGAGTTCCTGTTGATAAAGTGAGGGATGTAATAAATTGAGGAGTATTGGAAACAAAGTAGAAAACAAGCTAGGGAAGAATCAAAGAACGAGAAAGGGTTTAGGTCTCTTTTTTAAAGTTGCTTTACCAATAGCTTTTGTTTTGTTTCTAGCATCTGTGGTATGTTATATGATGTTTCATGGCACAGAAGATGCTTTCTTTCAGCAAAATCTAGTGATGTTTGTGCGTGGCGTCCCAACGGCTGCGGTGGCCCTGTTCTTTATTCTTAGCCTCACAAGAAAATGTAAAAAATGTTACGCAGGCTTGGTTCTTGTCGCATTGCCATTTCTGCTGTTTTATTACTCATATCTTTTCATTGCACTGAAAGTCGGTTTTCAGTCAAAAAATGTGGTACACCAGGGAGGATTTCTATTTTTTTGGGGATGGGGCCTATTTATGGTTGTTAACGGCCTTATTTTGGGCGCCAATACCGTTAGAAACAAAGCGACTCGCCTGTTGATGTATTTAGCGGCATTTTCACTTCAGGCAGTAGTGTTTATTGTGGCAGGAACATTCTGGTGGTATGTATTTACATATCATGCATTGTTCAATGGAGATGCTGCATTAGCTGTATTATCGACAAATTGGGTAGAAGCCGTAGAGTTTATTACTGCAAACATATCGATTGCATTCTGGGGTGCAGTCATTATTGGACTGATTGTGTACTTTAGGCTGCTATATCATTGGATGAATCAAGTGCATATGGACGAATCAAGCATGAAAAGGCCGGTTCTTCTGCTTGGAATTATTGCAGGCCTTGCCATGACTATCTTTCCTTTCACCAAAATTCCTGTTATGGATGATTTCCGACAGACTAGAAATTTTCTTGCTTCTTTACCGAGCCAAGAAAAATTTTATGACGTAAATGCGGAAAAGCTGCACTTTATTTCCTCGGATAGGGATAAGGTCCCCCAGGGGACTGTCATCCTCGTGATAGGAGAGTCGGCTACTCGGGATCGCATGAAAAGTTTTAATGAGGCTTATGCTGCGGCTGATACGCCTTGGGAATCTAAGATGAAGAAAACAAATGATTTTATTTTCTTTAACCATGCATACAGCAACTTCCCTGTAACTGCTGAATCTTTGATGATGTATCTGACCAGCAGAAACCAGTATAATCCGTCAAAGATAGACAATGAAATTACTATTCTGGATATAGCTAAAAACTTAGGATATAAGACCTACTGGCTGTCCAATCAGGGCATGTTTGGCGGATCAGATGCAACGACTTCAGTCATTGGCTCACGGGCTGATAAAAAATCCTGGACACCCAATCCCATTGTAGGGCCGGATGAACAATTACTGACACTTCTTCAAAAAATTGATGGAACCCAGAAGAACTTCATCATTGTTCATATTCGTGGAAGCCATTATGAGTATGATAAACGGTATCCGGAGGTCTTTGGTGAGAAATATCCCAATATGACATCCTATGAAAAATCAATTGCCTATACAGATAAGGTACTTCAGGAGATTTATGAGTATGGCCGGGATAAAATGAATCTACAGGCTATGCTGTATTGCTCTGATCATGGAGAAGATATGAAATATAGACATTCTCCGGAACTCAATGATTTTAATATGGTCCGGATTCCATTCTGGATTTATCTGTCACGGGATTATCAATTGGCCCTGCCGGAAAGATATATTGCGTTAAGACAGCATTCTTCGGATTTTTTTACCAATGACCTGATATATGATGTTCTTTGCGGGCTTCTAGGCGGGGAAAGCGATTCCTTTTATCAAAGCCGTTTGGATATATCCTCACCGGATTATGCAATCAATAAGGATAATGCGCTCACGCTTCACGGGAAACGCCATGTTTTAGAGGATCCTACATTAGCTGAAAAATAATAGAAGTGGCTTGAAATTTTGGCCCTTTCCGAGAGGACAACAAGCATGCTCCTTTTCAGTGATAGCTTTTCTTTCATTATTGTATGCGCAAGACGTAGGCTTAGCATTTACGCTGTAATATTGAATCTATGGGTCATTTTACTCGAATTTTCTCCTTTTCGAAATCCTAGTTTAAGGGGGATGTCAGGTGATTAGACATCAGATAACAGGAGCGAGACTTCGCTCCCGTCATTTTGGGGGGGCGGAAGCGAAATTGAGACATCTTCCCACTCTGCACCGCTTGCTGCAGGCGGTAAAAAGCGCATGTCGAGCTGCTAGGGGTTGTGAAGAATTGATTTACATTTCTTCGAAGGCCCTTTTTATGCTTTTATTATTGGTCAATGACCGCAGGCGCCCGTCCTCATTGTCATCTCGAGCGGAGCTGCCTGTCGATATCAGGAGAAATGGTTCTGAATTCTATGAAGACTCTGAGTCGAGAGATCTCCCATCACCATGGGGCCTCCTCACTACGGATTGCGATTTCTCCACGCCTCGGCGCTCTCGTGGAAATGAAAAGAAAACGGGGAGAGCAGCTGTGTCAATTCGCTCCCTGTCAATGAAGGATGGGGCATCTGCGGTCTGAACGTTTAACCATCTGAAAGGGACTCCATCATTTTTTTCACAGCCCCTGCATACTGAGGCAAAGGCGCCGCCATCCTTTGAGACTTATGAATTCGGGCCGCAGAGTAGCCCTGCAATCTCAAATCTACCATTTTAACTCAATTAAAAGTGAAGTTAATTTTTTTAACTCAACATTTTGAGTTAAAAACGAGCTGAGCTAAAAAAATCGATAAAATCAGGCATTTTAACGCATGAATAACTGCGTTAAAATGCCTGATTTTATTGATGGTCAATTTTTAACGTAAAAGGTAACGTGAAGTAACGTTAGAATGCTGAATTAAAATAATTGGGACGAAGAGCTGGGAAATGCATTGATTGGGCAGCCTTATGAAAGGCCGGCAGACCGCAGATGTTCTGCGGCTTTGAGGTGGAAAACTAATATGTATCATTGCAGGAATTATCTTGCTTATTAGTAGAATACATATATAATAAAAGGGATAAGGAAAAACGCTGTTTAATATAAGACTCCTTATGGGGATAAGAGTTGGCGTATCCTTGCTAACAGATGCATTATGAGATGGGAGAGAGTTATGAAGGTAAAGGAAATAGGAAAATATTTTGTGCTGGCCGTGATTTCCATGGCCATTTTATATGTATGGTATCCGGCAGTAGGTGTGACAGATCTGGGCAACTGGAATCATGGACTGCGTAATGCATTGGCAGGCGTGATTTTTGTATTTGCCGCCCAGCTGGTAACGGGACGGAGCCTCTTTCATCCTTCCTGGCGGCCGGGCCTGGTTATTTTCTATCTCTGGCTTGGCGCGTTCTCTTATATCCAGGCAAAATCCGGTGGAAACTGGGGCATTCGGGTAGAGGCACTCAACAATGATGTGCTTACCCTTATGCCCGTTTTAGTGCTCACGTTTTTGATGGAATACGTAGGCTCTATCTGCTGGAAAATCAGGCCTTTCCTTCGGATATTCAATTTTCTTCTCATTGGCTACCTTTCTCTGAGCGCCTTTGTCTACATGACCTATTACAAAATCTTTGGCGCCGGATTTACTTCTACGGACATGATTTCCGTGCTCCTTACCAATTCGAAGGAGGCCATGGAATTCCTCCAGTCCCACTTGGGCTTTGGTTCCTTGGCAGTGGTACTGGTACTGTTTGCGGTCTATATGATTTTTATTGGACGGCTCATTGTCAAGGGAAGCCGAATTGATGAAAATGGGGGGGTTACATCGCCTTCATTAATCAGAAAGATTATTATTGCGGTTCTTACTATAGCGGCACTGGTGACCATAGCCCACTGGATTCCCCGGATCTTCCCAGCCTGGCCCTATCATGTAGCTCACAAGTACCTGATAAGAGCAAAGGCAGCTATGGCTAAACATGATGAAAATATGGAAAAGTTCCATTTCATAGGGAACGCACCAGATAAAATGCAGGGAACGATCATAGTTGTCATTGGCGAAAGTGCAAATCGGAACCATATGAAGGCATTTAATCCGGCCTATCCGGCTGAAACAACTCCATGGCTTTCTTCCCAAAAAGATAACGCTGATTTTTATCTTCTAAAAAATACATATTCTTGTTATCCGCTGACCGAGAAATCCCTCTCCATGGCGTTGACAAATCTTAACCAGTATAATGGAGTAGATAGGAATGATATGATAACGATTACGGATGTGGCGAATAAAGTTGGTTATAATAGTTACTTTATCAGCAATCAGGCTCCATCACCAGGAAATATGACATTAGCTCTTGTTTCTGGTTCATCGAAAAAGAGCTTCACTACCACTCATCCTGGCGGGGATGATATGAAGGTCATGGATTATCTTAAGATGGTTCCAAAAACAGAGAGCAATTTCATTGTGATTCATCTGGAAGGTAGTCACGATCGGTATCGGGATCGGATACCACCTGATTTTGACAGAATTCATGTGGATGGGAATTCGGAAAAAGTCGATGATTATGATTCCAGCATTAAATATACAGATGAAGTGCTGAAGAATATATATCAGTATGCAAAGGATAATCTAAATCTGGAAGCCATGGTGTACTTTGGGGATCATGGAGAAGATATGGTTCGTTTCCATGGAGATGGAATATTTACGTGGGATATGATACATTCCCCCTGTTTCGTTTATCTGTCATCGAAATATAAAAATAACCATTCCGCTGTGGCTAACAATCTAAGAGTAAATGAGAATCGTATATTTACCAATGATTTGATCTATGACATGGTTTGTGGTATTATGGGGGCGATCAATAATGAATATGATACTGTATATAATATTTCCTCGCTCCATTATGGCCTGACTTGGGATAAGGCTGTTTCTAAAAATGGGGATGTGAAGATTCAGGAAGATCCAACAACCTCAAAATAATTAAAGAAGTAAACAAAAGGGATTCGTTATGCAAATTGCTAAATTGAACGGCATTGCTGGGGTGGTAATAAGTCTGTTTCTTGTTATGTTATCGTGCCGTTTTACCGCTGCCTATTCCAGCTATGCATTTATAATTTTCGCTATATTTTTTATTGGTGATGCAGCTTTTTCTTATAAAAAGAGATGTCGTTTTTTACCAAAGGTTACGAAGCCATTCGTTTATATGGCTTTGGGGATCTTAGCTCTTTATTTTCTGTTTATCTTATCAGCAGTACTACATGAAGATTACCGGGATATATTAAAGGCTGTAGATCATTTTGCTTTGGTAATCCCCTTCTTCATGACTTGGTGGATTTCAGCAAAGTATCAAGTAGAAAAAGGAATCAGATGGGGGATTCTGGTTGGATTGGCGATTGCCTGTGCTATTGGTCTATACCAGTGGTATTTGCAACCAGGGATTCGAATTTTAAGTTCTTATGCTCATCCTAACCATTTTGGTACTATGATTAATCTTATGGCACCTTGTATTGTATATGCAGATATTAAAAATAAGGACAAATGGTATAGGATTCTATCTGTTATTGTTTTGGCATCTGCTATTGTCTGTCTTGTAATGACTCGTTCCAGGGGAGCACTTATTGCGCTTTCCGCATCGGTTATCATAGGCATAATAATAGCTGTATTTGAAACGAGAAATTTTATTTCACCTTTGGTAAAAAAAATAAGTATTATTGTGGTTGCTGCTACAATTATTTTTGCTGGTTTGGGTGCTTACTATATGCAAAGCGGTCGGCATGAAGTCAAACTGGGTGGAGAAAGAGGTCCGATGATTACAGCATCCATCCAGATGTGGGAAGAACACAAAATGATTGGTGTTGGTGCGGACCACTGGGAGGAAAACTATTACGGGAAATATCATCCTATAAATGTACATGAGCAGGGCCTTAGTATGCCCCATAACATGATGCTCTATTATATGTCTACCGGCGGAACTTTAGGCGGTTTTGGCTATTTAATCTACTTGGCAGCAACTATAGCAGGACTCTATGCAACTGTTAAAAAGCAGCGCGATTATTATTGGTGCCTTTTAATTTCGATCATATTTTTATCGTTCTTTTTACAGGGAATGGTAGATACGACTATAATTAATAAAATTCCAAGTAGGATGTATTTCGCATTGATGGGAATTATAGCAGGTAGCATGAGATTTAAATCAAATTTAAAATAAAATGATTAAATTATATATGTGGGGTATCATGGCTGAGAGTTTTCAAATAGTATTTGACCCTTTTATTATCAGTGCAATTATATATGGGTTTGCCATTATTGCAGGATGCACAAATCTATATAAATGGCGTGGACTAAGAATAGGATTATTCGGTTTTATTTATCTGGCTTTGTCATCTTGGGCTTCCGGCATTTCTTTTTTATCATCAGATGGAGTGCTATTCGTCTTTCTTGTATTTTGTTGGACATTGCCTTTTGTATGGGTCAGGGGACATGCATTGTCACCGGAAGATAAAGATTTTTCTCGAATGAAGAGTGAGTATACATTCGGAATGGCATTTACTTCACTTGTTATGACTATTCCTCGGTTTGGGAAATGGGGGCAGACTGCAGATTCAATCATAGTTCCGCTATTTATACTTTTTACCATTGTTTCTGTTGGGAGTTATTTATGGTATTTTTCAAAATATCATAATGTTTTCCAGAGTGGTGATATGATTCCTGTATTGCTTACAAATCTCAAAGAGGCAAGCGCATTCATCTTGGATGAAGTTGGAATCCTAAGGCTTTTTATGTGCTTGGCTACAAGTATTTTATTGGTAGGAGGATTTTCTGCATATTATCTTGGGCTATCAATCAATTATTCAAAGGGTGGCTCTTTTTACGGGGCTTTTATTTTGAATCTGCTCTGTTTTGTGGTGTCATTAAAATATGTAATGTCCAGTTATCCTATAAAACACCTGAAAGAAGCTCGGAGAAGTATCTTAGCTATGAAGAAAATCAGCAAGGTTCATGGAGATAATATTAAAAAATTGGACGTTCACTTGGAGGATGGTCATCCGGGGACTACGGTCCTGATTATTGGTGAGAGTGCAAATAGGAATCACATGAGAGCCTTCAATGAGGGCTATTTTGCAGATACCACCCCCTGGGAAACAGAGATGAAAAAGGATTCACATTTTTATTTTCTGGATAAAGCTTATGCCTGTTTCTCGCAGACTGCACAGGTCCTATCCTATATGCTGACAGGGATGAATCAGTATAACCACCAAGGCCCTTCCTATATGGTGTCACTGGTCGATGCAGCGAAAGCGGCAGGAATGGATACATGGTGGATAAGTAATCAGGGGGCTAATGATACACTTACGGTTTCAATCGCTGAAGAAGCAAATCATCAGCTATGGACGGTTGCAAGGCAGGGGGATGATAGTCAGATTTTGGACCTGTTGAGCGCAATCCCGGATAAAGGGAACCATTTTATTGTTGTTCACCTCATGGGGAGCCATATTAGGTATAAGGATCGGGTGCCGAAAGAATATGTAAAAGAAATCGGCTCAAAGTTGGATAAGCCTCTTGGTGATTATGATATGTCCATTATGTATACAGATTATATACTGCATGGGATATATGATTTTCTTATGAAGCGCACCCACCCGGATTCTATTATGTATGTTTCAGATCACGGGGAAGATATGAAATATACCCATGGAACAGGCCATTTCACATTTGACATGGTTCGTATACCATGTTGGATTTATGCTTCTTCGGAACTGAAAAAAAAGAGGCCAGAGCTGGATAAGCATCTGCGGGGAAACAGCCTTGGAGTATTTACCAATGACCTTGTATTTGACACGGTAAGTGGACTCATGGGAGTTAGGACATCTGCTTATTCCCCGCAATATGATTTATCTTCAGCTTCATATGACTTACCTGTTAAGGATTCTTGCACTATGCACGGAAAAGTAAAATTGGAATCGGATATGTAAAGGAGATAAAATGACTGGAATTGCTGTATCCATTATTGTCCCAGTTTATAAAGCGGAGAAATATTTGAAGAAGTGCCTGGACACATTGGTCCATCAGACGGCGACTAATTATGAAGTGCTTTTAATTGATGATGGTTCCCCGGATAATTCAGGTAAGATTTGTGATTCGTATGCTGATAAGTACCCACGGGTTCGTGTATTTCATCAGGTTAATCAGGGAGTTGCAAAGGCTCGTGAATTGGGAATCAAAAAGGCTCAGGGGAAATATATTGTATGGGTTGATGCAGATGACTCAGCTGATTCAAGATTAGTAGAAGATGTATTAAAGGCTGTGAATAGAAGTCATGCTGATTTAGTTCTTTATGGTGTCCAATATCAATATCAGGGTGTTGTCACGAAGGAACAAATTCCGCAGGAAGAGGAAATCTCTGCTATGCGTCGCAAGTCCGTTACCGGTCAATACTCCACCCTTTGGAGGTTTGCTTCATTAAGAGATTTTTGGGTTGGAGAGCAGGTTCCGGAAGAAATGGAGCGTTCTGCAGAAGATGGGTATATGTCAATCCGCTTGTTTATAAAAGCTCGTCACGTTGAGACTATTCCCAAGGTACTTTACTATCACATCGGGGACAACCCTAATTCCATTCGGCATACTTGCGATGGGAAATATTATATGGGCAATTTTAGTATTTGGTATTATCGACTTCGTATTTGCGAGGAAAACTATAAAGATTTAATGAATCACTGTGCGAGCCGAGCATTATCAGGGGCTGTTAAGGCCTATTCAATATCTTTAGTGAATCATGACTTACCTGAAAACTTCATAGAGAAACTAGTTAAGGCTATTCGTGATCTGAGAAGATATCCCATTAAAGGGCGTTGGAGAGATAAATTCCTTGGCTGGTGTATATTGCATAATATGGATATTTTTTGTGTATTCTATGCTAGGCATAAAATTAGCAAGATGAAAAAATAATAATATAACATTGTTTATTAATAGAAGCTTGTAAATCAATAAGCCTGCAGTCATAGGATTTTAAAGGAGAATCATGAGGATTACAATAGCTCATTTTGGGACCCATTATGTGGATATGCCAGGAGGGGTAGAAAAGCTGACCTGCTACCTGTCCAGTGACCTTGTGAAAAAGGATATGATGTGACTGTACTGTATCGGGATGGTATAGAAGGGAAACCCCATTTTCCCATTGATTCGAAGGTGAGGCAGCTCAATATTCTCTTTGAAAATGGACATAAAGTGGTCTCGGAAAAATTACCTTTTACCCTGCGAGTTTATCGAGAATTGGCTCGGCTTTTCAGTCAGAAAAAGGCGCAGGGCATCAATGCAGAATTTAAAGGAAGACCGTATGGTCCACGGATACGCCGATTCCTGAATGAATATCCGGCAGATGTCATTCTTTCCTGTTCTGCACCTTCTACGAAGTATGTAATTACTAATGCTGATTATCAGGGACCTGTAATTACCATGTTCCGTGGTGATCCGGCGGTGCAGATGCCCCTTCTTTCTGATGAGGAAAGGGAGGCAGTTGCTAAAAGTGCAGCTATCCAGGTTCTCTGGCCATCGAAGGTAGAAGTTGCGAAGAAATATTTTCCCGGCGTTCCGGTGGTGGCAATCGGAAATGCAGTCTTTCCAGCAGAGTACCAGGCTACTCCAGGGAAAGAAAAGGGAAAACACCTTATTTCCTGTGTAGGAAACGTATCTGGGAGGAAAAATCAGAAATTGCTGGTCCAGGCCTTTGCAGCACTAGCAGATCGGTATCCGGACTGGAATGTAGAATTCTGGGGAGAGAAAAGTTCCCATTATGCCAGAAGTATGGAAGAGGAAATCAAAGCGAAGCATCTGGGGGAGCGAATTTTACTGAAAGGCAAAACAAACCACATCGAAGAGGTTTATTATCGGAGTGATATTTTTTGCATTCCCAGTACCAGTGAAGGATTTCCACAGGGACTGGCGGAAGCCATGTCGGCAGGGCTTCCTTGTATCGGGCTCAAGACCTGCGGTGGTACCAATGAGTTGATTCATGAAGGAGAAACTGGCTTTTTGGTGGATAATGAACCGATGTCATTATCCAAGGCCTTGTGTGCATTAATGGATGATGCAGATCTTAGAACCCGGATGGGCAAGACAGGTCGTGAACTAGTGCAGCAGTACAAGCCAGACTGTATGTGGACTATGTGGGAAGAGCTGATACAAAATGTCAGTAAGACTTGAAAAGCAAAAACGGTATGAACAATTCAGTTCATACCGTTTTGCTTTTAAGGTTTTCAATTTTTCTTAAATTGCTTTCGATTTAGGAATGTATTCATCATGCCGAAGAGGATAAAGGCCGCAGACAAGGCTGCTGCCCAAATGGGCCAGTAAAAGGATGTGCAGATAATAAAAAATGCCAGACAAATAATGATGGCCGGCAAGTGCAGCTGGTCTGCACTTGCGCCCTTGTTATCGGGATAGTGGATTTCACTGACCATAAGAAAGGCCAGGATGAGCACGCAGATTACGGCCAGCCAGTTCCAGATCTTAGCCCCCGAGAGGACATAGGATGCCACGATGATGCCGGTCATTGGGCAGGGGAGCCCTTCGAAATAACCGTGAACGCTGGTGACTTTTACATTAAATCTGGCCAGTCGAAAGGCACAGAATGTACCAAGCAGGGCGCAGGGAATGAATCCGAGGGGGCCCACTTCATGAAGCTGGTAGGCGTACATGAGGGCCCCAGCAGCGATGCCAAAGGAAATATCATCGGAAAGGGAATCCAGTTCTACTCCCATGGGACCAGCGGTATGCAAGGCCCGGGCTACACGGCCGTCCAGGGCGTCTGCCACCATGGCAATCAGAATGAACACAGCAGCGGTTTTAAAATTTCCGGATATGGACATCATGATAGACAGCCCGCCAAAAAATGCATTTGCCGCGGTCACTGTATTTGCTACCCATGATTTATTCACTTATTTCAGCCTCCCTACCACCGTGAGTCCGCCTTTCACCTTGTCACCTTTTTTGACAAGAATATCGCAGCCTCCGGGAATATAGAGCTCCGTGCAAGAGCCAAATTTAATCATACCATAGAGTTCCCCCTTTTCCAAATGGTCACCCAGATTCTTCCAGGACACCACCCGCCTAGCTAGGATGCCTGCAATGAGGATGACCAGGATAGACCGCTTCTTGCCGGTAATACCGATGGCACCCTGTTCATTGACGAAGCCTACACCTTCTTTATAGGCGGGAAGAAATCGGCCCTGAGTGTAGGACTGATATTTGATGTCTCCTTCCATAGGAGCCCTATTGCAGTGGACATTGAAGATGGAAAGGAAGATGGTAATCTTGTGGCATTTTTCTCCAAGAAACATGTCCTCTTCCACATCTTGAGATACATCCACTACTGTGCCGTCCGCAGGAGAGACGAGGGTATCATCACCTGCAGGAATTTTGTTGTTTCTCGGTGGGCAGCGGAAGAAATAAGTGAAGTATAGACACAAAGTAAAAGGAATGACTGCCAAGTAATACCATTTCATATAGTATAAGGCAGCACCGAAAAAGAATGTCACAAGGATAAATGGAAATCCTTCCGGCAATATAATCGGTTTCTTTGACATTACAGACTCCTGCTTTACTAAATTGCTTTACTAAATAATGATACTAAAAAGACTAATTAACATTATACCATATTAGCTGGAGAAGCGATGAATAAATCACTCACTGGTTTAATCCTTTAATTTCTTATTCAATTCAATAAGTAGAAAAAGGAATAGAAAATCATTTAGAGAATCCCATAAAGACGTAAGATGCTTATGTTGTTTGACATAAAACAAAGTAAAATATAAAATTTACAATCCTATTTTATCGTTGATTTCAACATAGCCTTATTTTGAAATGAAAAACACCTGCAATCCATGTCTGCTTTTATAACAAAGATGGTGTACAATATATTTAATACATTAGGACGTCTATCATACATAGAGTAATAGTTCTTAACAGGGAGGAACAGTCATGAATATAGCAGTAGCAGGTACGGGATATGTAGGCCTTTCATTAGCCACCCTTCTTTCGCAGCACAACCATGTGATGGCAGTGGACATCATTCCTGAAAAGGTGGATATGGTGAACCATCGGAAGTCGCCCATCCAGGATGAATACATAGAGAAGTATCTGGCTGAGAAGGATTTGGATCTCACTGCCACCATGGATGCAGAGGCGGCGTACAGGGATGCGGAAATTGTCATCATTGCTACACCTACCAATTATGACAGCCGGCGGAATTTCTTCGACACCTCTTCTGTGGAGGCAGTTATCAAACTGGTAATGAAGTACAATCCGAATGCCATTATGGTGATTAAGTCCACCATTCCTGTGGGATACACGGAGGAAATCCGGAAGAAAATGGGGACGAAGAATATTATTTTCAGCCCTGAGTTCCTGCGGGAGAGCAAGGCCCTTTACGATAATCTGTATCCCAGCCGCATCATCGTAGGTACGGACTTGAAGGATCCCCGGCTGGTGAAGGCGGCTCATACCTTTGCCCGTCTTCTGCAGGAGGGGGCCATTAAGGAGAATATTCCCACCCGGTTCATGGGATTCACAGAGGCAGAGGCGGTGAAGCTTTTTGCCAACACTTACCTGGCTATGCGTGTTTCCTATTTCAATGAACTGGATACCTATGCGGAAATGAAGGGGCTGGATACCCGGGAAATCATTGACGGTGTGTGCCTGGATCCAAGAATCGGGGAGTTTTACAATAATCCGTCCTTCGGGTATGGCGGTTACTGCCTGCCGAAGGATACGAAGCAGCTTCTGGCCAATTATCAGGATGTGCCGGAGGATCTGATCGAGGCCATTGTGAAATCGAACCGCACCAGAAAGGATTTCATCGCCAATCAGGTACTGGCGAAGGCAGGCTATTACCATGATGGCAGCAGCTATGATGCGGCCAAGGAGAAACCTGTAGTAATCGGCGTGTATCGCCTCACCATGAAATCGAACTCCGATAATTTCCGTCAGAGCAGTATCCAGGGGGTTATGAAGCGCATCAAGGCCAAGGGGGCGGAGGTTATCATTTACGAGCCTACGCTGGAAGATGGCACCACTTTCTTTGGCAGCCTGGTGGTGAATGATATGGAGAAGTTCAAGAAGGAGAGCTGCGCTATCATTGCCAACCGCTATGACGAAGTGCTGGATGATGTGAAGGACAAGGTGTATACCCGGGATCTTTTCGAGAGGGACTGAATCAGAGGAATTTGAGGGGCGGTCAGACTATCAGACTGACATGGGGCCTGGAAATGTATCCCCGTTTACGGCAAGTCACGTAGAGCAGGGAGATTTCGGGGGTTCGCTTCGTCTTGCTCGAAATGAGGGGGTAGAGATGGGTATTTAACCAAAGAGCATCCTGTTTTTCAGGATGCCTCTTTTTCTTTTTATTTATTTTTCTCTATCATCTGTTTTTTGATTTCTTCTACAGTTTCCAGAGGAAGGCTCGTACCCTTTGATACATCTTCCACAGAGAGGCCCATGGAAAGCAGGCGGAGGGCGGTCTCATTCAGCCCCGCCAGTCGACCTTCTGTGCGACCTTCCGCACGGCCTTCTGCACGTCCTTCTTTGCGGCCCTGGGCCAGGCCTCTGTTCAGGGCTTCTTCTGAAATATTTAAGCTCAAGTTGCACATAGTATTCATCTCCTGTTCCATTTCCGGAGGCATCCTTATAAATAAGCGGCACTTCGCAATAAGTGCCGCCTTAAAAATTACCGTGTAATTATGCCTTTGTTTCTTCGATTTGCTTTTTGATTTCTTCTACGGTTTCAAGAGGAAGGCTCGTACCCTTTGATACATCTTCCACAGAGAGGCCCATAGAAAGCAGGCGGACGGCAGTCTCATTCAGGCCTTCCAGACGGCCTTCCGCGCGACCTTCTGCGCGTCCTTCTTTGCGGCCCTGGGCCAGGCCTCTGTTCAGGGCTTCTTCTGAAATGTTTAAGCTCAAGTTGCACATGGTACTCATCTCCTGTTCCATTTCCGGTGTCATTTCAATGTGATATTCTTCCTGCAAAATGTTTCTTTTCGAGTCAAAGGTTTGCTGGCTTTCGGTGAAAAGAACCTGCAGCAGGTGAATCAGCCTGTCTTTGTCTGCCTTTTCTCCTAAGCTGATAAGAACGATGTTGACCAGGTCATAGTTCTCAGGCGATTCCTTGTAACGGTGGAGCAGGTGCTTTTCTTCCAAACGGTAGCGATTGATATAGCTGTCTCTGTTGGGCGAATCCATGCAGATCCAAATGGAATATATCTTTTTGATGCTATTATAATCCTTGCCTTCGAATTCCCGCTCTTTCTGTGAAGAAATAAGGCGGCAGGCATAGAAGACGGCCCGTTTCATCAAATGATATGTCAGTGTCGATTCTTTCTGGGTACGCTGGGCCTCTACGTTGATAATGAGGGTTATAGGTTCTCCTGTTCCCGGTGCGCGGGCGTGGAAGAGGATGTCGTAGGTGATGTACCCCTCTTTCGGTGCCCCGTCCTCATTGCGGTCGCCTGAGATTTTGGAGGGCACGGCATTCGTAAGGCCCGGGTTTACAGGTACACTTCCCACAAGGGGTGTTCCTTCAATATATTTGTTTGCAATGTCATCGATGCTGGCATCCTGAAATTCGGGAACCACCTTTTTTACGATTTCAGCGAGCAGTTTCCGGCTGGCTAAAAGGTGCTTGGCGTGCTGGTCATACTTGGCATTATCCGAACCGTATAGGGAATCCATCATATTTTCTGTTATGATAAGTCTTTGCTCGGTCATGGATTCGCCTCTTTTCTTTCTCTATCCATATTGTAAGGGAATAAAGAGGTGGATGCAAGGAAAGAGTGATTCAGGGGAGGAATCATTAGCTTGTAAGATAATCAGGCAATCAGACTGGTGGGAATGCACTTTTTCTCACATACGGCGGACTGCATATGAGCAGGGAGATTTCTCCACTCTGTGGAGATCCTGCATAGGACCTCCAAGTCAGCCGAAGTTGGCCTCCAGCATGCCCAATAAGAGGCTTTCCTATTGTCGGCTGACCGGCTGCGGTCGAAATGACGGGGGTGCCAGACGGTCAGATAGCAGACAATCAGACAATCAGACAATCAGACAATCAGACTTCAGGCTGGGCTTGGAGGAAACTCCCTCATGAAATGTGAAAGACGGTCAAAAACTCCCTCATGAAAGCGACTATTTGTCAAAAGTAGATGGAAATGAAGATATCCTATTCCCAAAACTTTGAAAAACAGGAAGTTTTTGGGAATAGGAATGGTGGGAGAATGGGCCTTATGAAAAAGCCCATTTTACAAAAGTGCGGCATGCCGCACTTTTGTAAAACGGGAAGCGTTCAGGAAATTGATTTGCGTGAGGTATTTATGGCGCCACGGTTTCTGCTGTTTCTACAAACCAGAGGGGATGGTCTCTCTTGAGCGTTTCACGGAGGGCTTCGCCCTCTTTTTTATTTTCCAAAAGGAGGAAGAAGGCGGAGCCGGAGCCGGTCATGAGCACGGGGCGGGAGAGTGCGCGGAGGGTGCGGGCGGTTTCGCAGAGGATGGGATGGGTGGGGAAGAGGGCGCTTTCGAAGTCGTTGGACAGGGAGGAAAGAAGGAGGTTTTTGTCTCTTGTTTTCAGGGCCTTTACACAGAGGGCGGTGGTGTTTTCCGGCCGGAGTTTCCGGGCATCGATGGCGGCGTAGGCTTTGGCGGTGGAGACGGAGACCTGGGGGCGGACAATGAGAAGGGGGAGGCCCGGCCAGGGGGCAAGGGGGGGGAGTTTTTCCCCGATACCTTCACAGCGGGCGACGCCGGCAAGGACGCAGAAGGGGATGTCGGCACCCAGAGCAGCGCCCAGGGCGGCGAGTGTTTCCGGGGTGTCCCCTGTTTCATAGAGGGCGGAAAGTCCCCGGAGGACGGCGGCAGCGTCGGAGGAGCCGCCGCCCATGCCTGCTTCGGAAGGGATTTCCTTGGCAAGGGTCATGGAGACGCCGCCTATGATATGGCGGGCAGCAAGGAAATGCTCCGCCGCCTTCACCATGAGGTTGTCCCTGCCCGCCGGGGCGCTGCCCTTCAGGATGGAAAGGCTGACGGTGTCCGCCTTTTTGAGGGTGATGGTGTCATGGAGGGAGATGGAGTGCATGACGGAGTCAATGTCATGGTATCCGTCCGGCCGTCTTTTTCCCACGGACAGGGTGAGATTGATTTTTGCATAGGCTGTTTCCTGTATCATTTCATGCTCCTTGTGGAAATAGGTTTTCTTTATTATAGCCTATAGGGGGACCGTTGTCCGCTATGGGCTGCCTGCTGGCTGTGAGCGGATGGACTGTATTCCCGAAAGCAGGGAGGTTCAGACGGTGAGACGGTGAGACAGTCAGACATCAGACTTCCCGCCCCCTCCGGCCATTCTTTGTCTGCAGCTCAGATGACAGTTGAGGGCGGGAAGTATAGCGCGTAACGTAAGGCTCCTTCCGCTGGAAGGAGCTGGGGGGCAGGGCTGAGGATAGGCCTTTGCGGAGCAAAGGCGCCGCCGACAGGCGACTCCAACCTGCGGCGTCAGCCGCGCCCCCCTTTTTACTTGCGGCGTCAGCCGCCACCACAACCCTCGGGCCAAAGGCCTATCAATCTTAAGAACCTTTTCCTTCCACAACCTTTTTACACAACCCTTCTACACAGCCCTTCTGCACCCACAAAGCAAAGCTGCACGGGGCCAATCAAAAAGGGGCTGTGAAAAAATACAGAAATGACACCGCTGCCACTCCACCTCACTGTCATT
>ERZ827043.1403-NODE-1403-length-24695-cov-7.284131_pt1 | contig 24695 bp, 18 predicted proteins | sample MGYA00519923_ERZ827043 | MGnify/ENA primary metagenome ERZ827043 (study PRJEB31778, sample SAMEA3449251) | human gut metagenome | biome: human gut; feature: human-associated habitat; material: faeces | place: United Kingdom | collected 2010/2012 ... | reverse complement strand
ATGAACAGATAGAAAAGTACAAACAGCAGTTTGATCATATCATAGTAGATCTGCCCGGAATCGGGCTCGTTGCTGTTAAAGAAACAAAACCCGAAGTGATCGGACCGCTTGAAGAATTTGATGAAGGACCTGAGCTAATTATATAGTATGCCAAATCTTATGCTGTGTAAATTGTCACAAAGGCAGAACTTTTGCAAAAAGGCTGGATATATACAAAAAGGTGTGATATATTGCTTGACAAGGAGCGTGATGATATGAAAAAAGCGATATATATTTCAATACTTTGCACAGTAATGCTGACTGCCTGCGGCAATGTATCGGAGTCCGTAGAAAGTGCAGAAATCTCAGCTGTGAACCAAACTACGGTCACGGTAACATCGGTAAAGGAAGAAAAGGATACAAGCGAAACCGCAACTACTACACGAAAGAGTTCGCAGACGGTATCCGAAACTTCCTTAGCTAAAACAACCACAAAAAGTATGCAACCACCGCAGGAACAAATCAAACAGCAGAGTTATCCTCAGACAGTAAAGCCGCAGGAAAACACACAGGTCAATACTACTCAAAAGCCTGCGGTAACAACTACACAGCAAAAGCAGACTACCGCAAAGCAAACCACAACAGCTCCGCCAAAGCCTGTGACCACTACGCAGAAACCGCAAACAACTACTCCGCCGACCACAAAACCGCCCGAAAGCACAGTAACATGGTCTGATACCATGAAAGCATGGAGAAAGCTGTGTGAGGGTCAAAGCCTAAGCGGTGATGAACAAAATCTCATAAGATCTGAAATACTTGAATATGCCAAAAACTTCAACGGCAAAAGAGATATCCATGTAAGCTTTGGAATAGATGAGTATGACATATCTTATGCGAATCCGATCAATATGACGGTGCGAGAGGACATGACCGACCTGTCATATGCTCACATGGACGCATATGCTGACTCAGACAGCAAGTGGCTGATAGATCATGCAGAAAATGAAGAAGAGATCTGCAGCATAGTCAGTGAAACGAGAGAAAACTGCCTGCACGTCATAGACTACGGACTGTTCAACAGGTGGGAGATATACAGCGGCAATAATGCCCTCAAATATGCAAGCGATATTGAGTTTAATGTAGGCTTTGACGGCACGGCAATATGGTTTCTTACGGAGGACTAAAAACAACTGAATAAGCAGGGAAAAGAGTCGAAAATTCGGCTCTTTTTTCTTTGCAAAAAACAAAGGAGTAATACAGATGAAGATAAGAAAAATATTAAAACGCTGCACAGCGGCAATGCTTGCGGCGGCAATAGGAATGACTACGCTGGCGGCGAATGTTTCCGCAGCCACATCGGGAGTATCCATAGGATACACTTGGAACAGCTCGGTCAATCCAACTATCAAAAACAGAAAGAACGGAGTAACAGGAGGAGTAAGCGGACAATATATCAAAGCCGGAGAACAAATATGCAGATTCAGTCCCTCATCAACTTCCGACTGGGCGTTTTGTATCGAGCCTGCAAAGTCAATGCAGGGAGCAAGCTACAAGGACTGGTATACTCAGAACGGCTTTACAAAGTATGATACCTTTGACCTCTCGGATAAAAACAAGGCGGACAGCTTTGCATATTGGAAGTCCATAGGCGGAACAGACGGACCAATGGCTAAGTATCTCGGACTTGTGCAGTATTACGGCTATTCAAGCCACAAAACAGGTGACTACTATGCCGCAACTCAGTGCCTTATCTGGGAGCTGATACTGGGTTACAGAGGTCATACGCAGGCAGGCTTCGGAAAATGTTCGGATATTCTTTGGAATGATTTCACCTATCCAAGCGGTGGCTGGTGTACAAGATCGGGAGTTGAAAAGGCGTACAACGATATTGTGTCAAATGTGAAGGATCATTACAAGCTTCCCTCTGCTATGAGATCCACCAAAGCTCAGGCAAAGGACGAACCGAACGTTATGAAATACAACGCTGAAAATCTAAGATACGAAACAAAAGTGACTGTGCCCACTTCCTATGTCACAGCGTCAAGCCTTGCACATAATTTCAGCAGCCTTGAAAGCAAGCTTGGATCGCTGATAAAGTCTAAATTCAGCGGTACTTTCGGCAAGGACTATGGCCTTGAAACAGAAATGAGCGGCACAAATACTGTTTACACCATATGGTCAAAGGAAAGGCAGTTCACTTCAAGCGGCGACAGCAGTATATATGTTACGGAAAGTATCCCGATGCAGATGAAGAACAGCCTGAAAAAGCAGGAAACTTTGTTTGCCAACAGCTACTATCAGACCTGCCTGCTTTCAACAAGGCTCGACCCCGTTGTGGGATATGTGGGACTTGCGTCATACAATGAACCGAATCTTACCGTTGAAAAGACATACACAGATTCAAGCAATAATCAGATAACGGCGGCGGAGCTGAATAACCTTCTGGGCAAGACTACGTTTGTGGTTTCATGCCTGTATGACGGCAAAAAGTATTATGTTCAGGCTGATAAAAACAGCACGGGAACGGGATATGTTTTTTCAAAGTATGTGACTTCTGTCAGCGAGGCTACAAAGTTTAAGACCATTAAAAACACAGACGCAAAGGGTACTTTCACAGTAAACGATCTGCCCACCTCAACGTCAAATGGCAGGACATATACGGTAACGGAATATACAGTACCCGATGATGAAAGGTATGAGAAACTTTCTAAATCAGTACTTCTGCCCTCTCCTACAAGTGATTTTACTGCCAATGCTGGCACAAAAACGATAAAGATGAACAACAGCGAAAAGAATTACAATGCTAAATTTGGAACTGCGGTGCTTGACAAAACCATTCTCAACGGTGATGGAAAGGCTTTATCAAGCGATAACGAGAGCGACATCAAGACCCTCTCCGACATCTACAAGTCAACCAAGTTTATTGTGGGCTATTGGGACGAGGAAAACGGCAAGCCTGTTATGAGATATATCTCGCAGGGTCACAAGTCTGCAGAAAAAGCTTTTTCAGGCGATCTTAACGACCTTGACGGCTTTAATGGAAAGACCTACTCCTCAGGTGACGGCTGTTACTATGTGCCAACAAAATTAAACGCAAATCACGACCTCATATTCGATACCACTCGCACTACGACTGACTTTTCAAAGGCATATGTTTTCAGCACAGGCTCGAACTACAGCGGCTGTGACACCTGCGATCACTTCGGACAGCTTTTCTTTGATCTTGTACCTCTTGACAGCTCAGGCAATGCAAAGGAGCTTGTTTTTATCGAGATAAACGGAGCTAAAGGATATGGCTATGATGAAAGTCTTGAGGCTTCAAAAGCGTACAATCTGAGTACTATCAAAGATTCTACGGCAAAAAGAAATATCAGCGGCCTCATAAGAAACGATACAGGCAAGTCATATGCTCTGACCGATGAAAATGGGAAGAAATATATTCTCGGAGCAGGAAATCTTTATCCCATTTCATCAAACAAACTTGAAGATAACAGACTTCACAGCAGTGCTGAGATAGTAAATCAGCTTGTAAATTACAGCCTTGTGCTGACAAAGAAAAATGATTCGGGAGAAGTTCTCTCCGGAGCAAGGTACGGTTTGTATAATTCATCAAAAAAGCTGCTGAAAACCGCAGTTACTGACGACAACGGAAAAGCAAAGTTTGACTATGACCTTTTGCCAAACACCAACTACTATGTCAAGGAGATAACTGCACCCGAGGGATATGCTCTTAACAATGAATATCATCTTGTGAACCGTGCAAATACGGCGGTAAACGACCTTGATAACTTTCAGAATGCAAAGCTTTCGGATCACAATTATTCAGTAACGGACAAGCCTTTTACACTTAAGCTGGAGCTTAACAAATATGATGTTCTTAATGATATCAAGATAGAGGGAGTTACTTTTGATATTTCTCTAAATGGAAAGGTTGTAAAGAGTATTACAACCGATAAGAACGGCTATGCAGAGGTAAGCGGACTGGCTCTCGGCAAGCTTAACGGTGAAACTTTTGAAAATGTCTACACCGTTACAGAGCGTGAAAACGACAGGTATATCATGCTTGACGAGAACGGAGAACTGAGCCGCTCGTTTACAGTAACTACAACCCTTGCGGATATCGATGACAATACAGATCCCGTCATAACCTATACTGCGGATATTCCGAATACGCTTCAGCTTGTTGACCTGAAAATTCACAAGGTAGATGAGTTTGATAACCCCATAAAGGGCGTTGCTTTTGACATTGTGCCTACTCAGGACATTGCTTTTAACGGCAAGACGGTACAGAAAAAGGGCGAGCCTGTGGGTACTGTTGTGACAGATGAACAGGGATATGCCTCAAGCACCTACACAGAATATGAGACCGATGGAACACAGGGATATACAAAGACTATACCGATCTATCCGAACTTTGAGTATGAACTGGTGGAGGTTTCAGCTCCCGAGCCTTACGTTATATCTGCTGAGAACACAAAGTTTACGGTTAAATCGGATAAAGCCGATACTCTGACTATCCCTTATGAAGTGATCGTAACAAACGATGTTCAGAGAGGAACGCTTGAAGTTTTCAAGGCGGACAGCGAAACCAAGAAGCCCATTGAAGGAGTTGAGTTTGAGGTAAGAGCGGCGGAAGATTTCTTTGTCGGTTCGGCACAGCTTCACAAGCAGGGAGACGTTATATGCACAATGACCACAGACAGCACCGGTCATGCTGACACGGGAAACGCACAGATGTATGTGGGAGCAAAGTATACTCTTACCGAAACAAAGGCGGCAGAGGGGTATGTTATTGACTCAGAAAGCAGGACATTTGAATTCAATTACGCAGGCAACACAGCCGTATATTCAAAGCTCAGCATCGACCTTGGCAACGATTCGCAGAAAGGAAAGATATCCGTATACAAATCGGGCAAAGCATTTACAGGCGTGACGGCTCTTGGCAGTGCGATATCCGTTGACGAAAACGGAAATATTGAAGAAAGCGGTCAGACCATATACAAGCCAGTGTTTACAGAATGTGCTCTTAGCGGAGCGGTATTTCAGATAACAGCCGCAGAGGATATTGTTACAGCAGACGGAACAATTCACGCAAATGCAGGCGATGTTGTGACTGAAATAACGACCGACGAAAACGGCTATGGGGAAACTGAGCCGCTGTATCTTGGCAGATATGAGGTCAGAGAGATAAAAGCACCTTACGGATATGTGCTGAATAACGAACCTAAAGAAGCAGAACTGACATATGCGGGACAGGAATTTGAGGTGAGAGATACTGTGGATACAGAGTTTGAAAATGAATATCAGAGAGTAATGATAAGGCTTTCTAAGACAATGGAGAATGATGAGCTGTTCGGTATCGGCAGTAACGGAGAGTACAAAAATGTTCGTTTCGGACTGTTTGCCGCAAAAGATATCACAGCTTCAAACGGCACGTTGATCCCTGCCGGCGGGCTGATCTCTGCGGTGTCGCTTGATGAAAATATGACTGCTGTTATTGCAGAGAAAATTCCGTTTGGAAAGTACTATGTTCAGGAAATTGCCACCGACGAACACTATGTCCTTAACGGCGAAAAGTACCTTGTGACTTTCGAGTATATGGGTCAGGATATTCAGACCGTGGATATCGACTGCGGAGAGTTTGAAAATGTTATCAAGCGTGGCAGGATAGAGGGACATAAGACCGATGACAAGAGCGAACCCCTTGAAAATGCTCTGTTCGGACTGTTCAGAACGGACTGTACAGAGTTTACGGAAAGCAATGCCATAATGACAGCGATCTCCGATGAAAAGGGATATTTTGAGTTTGGAAACATTCCTTACGGCGAGTATGTTGTCAGAGAGATAAAAGCTCCCACGGGATATATTCTAAGCGATGAAAGCTATCCCGTAAGCATTTCAGAGGACGGCGAAGTCATTGAGATAACTGCCGAGAACAAGCCGATTACCGTTAAGATCTCAAAGCGTGATATTTACGGAAACGAGCTTAAGGGAGCAAAAATGCAGATCATTGACTCTGAGGGAAATATTGTTGACGAATGGACTTCCGACGGCACAGATCATATTGTAACTGAGCTTCCTGCCGGAGATTATACACTGAAAGAAATCGCCGCTCCCGACGGCTATGTAATTGCAACGGACATTAAGTTTACAGTCGATGTTTACGGCAATGTTACCGTAGAAAATGCAGATGCGGCAGCAATTGCGGAAGACGGTACGCCCATAGTCATAATGGTGGACGAGGCTAAGCCAAGCTTGCCTGACACGCCTCACACAGTCACAACAGACAACCCTCACACAGGTGTGTCATCAGACAATGGCATATGTATCTATCTTATGATCGGATCTGTAATGCTTTTGTCCTTAATATTTGCAATCAGAAAGAATAATGAAAGGAGAGATGTGTAATGAAGATAAAAAAGTCAAAAAAGAAAGCTATTGCATCAGCTGCAAGTGCAATGTGCTTTGCGGCTGTGATGTCGCTAACTGCCTATGCTTCGGGCGATGTGGCCGGAGCGGTCACAAGCACTTGGAACACAGCCAGATCGCAGATAGTGTCGGTGGTGAACAATGTTGTTTTTCCGTGCCTTGATGTTATCCTTGCGGTATTGCTGTTTGTGAAGATAGGTGCGATGTATATGGACTACCGCAAGCACGGGCAGATAGAATGGACTCCTGTTGCGATAATCTTCGCCTGCCTCATATTCACACTTACCGCTCCGCTGTATATCTGGTCCATTGTGTAAGGAGGTATGACAAATGAAGAATATTCTTATATTCGCCGTACTGTCTGCGGTGATCCTTACAGGCTGCGGAAATATCTCGCCGCCGTTCAAAGCCGAGCAGACAACGGTCACAACAGCCGCACCGACAGTAAGTGCGGCTGCCTCTTCGGAGGCTGAAAGTACCGTCGATGAAGAACAGGTGAAGTCTAATACTTTTATTGCGGAGTTTTTTGACTCAAATATCAGCTTTGTGGACGTTTCTACAATCGTTACTGAAGCGATGAAAGGTTGTTCTTTTGAGAATGAGAACGACGATTCCAACGGTATTCAGAAAATATCTCTCAAAGGCAAAAACGGCGGAGGTATGATAGATGTTCTGTGTATTGATCTAAGTCAGAGTGATCTTGATTACGACATGGAATATATCCTCGAAAGTTTCGGAGATTATTACTTCGGACAGACCTCCGCACAGATGAGCGGTATCACCGAAGATGACTTTGTTTCGAGTTACCGAATGACAAGCAGTGTTGTTTCAAAGGGTAAGTATCAGCAGTACGGCTCTGTTCAGAAATCCGATGGTATGGCGACGCAGTTCGGATACACGGAAACCTACGCTGTGCTTTCGGAGAACAAGCTTACCGTTGTATCGGGTGCATTTCTCAGTACAGATATGATGGAGAGGCAGAGCTTTTCGCAGGTTATGGGACAGTTTAGAGAATGCGTTGGTGGATGAAAAAAGGACTGATCTTACTCAGTCCTTTTGGTAGGGGATTAGATAAACTAATAATTTCGCCAGTTCCTAATCCATTTTGAAAATGATTTTTTAAAAATTGTTTGAAGTTGATTTTCTTCCTTACGGTTACAAATTCTTTACCACTACAAGAATATCTTGCCCTTATATATCAGCTTCAGTGATTATTTTTACATTATTGTCTTTACACCATTTTTTTGCAAATTCAAGCTGATGGGCTTCATATTTTTCTTTTATAAACAGATTCCATTCATCCATACGCCCAAGTTTGGCAAGTTCTGCACAGAATTTAGAGCTTCCCGGAAATGCATGAAGAATACGATTACCGAATATGGATTTATATGCTTTAGTAAGGAGTTTCTTTTGTTTTGTGTCATTTATCATTTCATCAATGTATTTAAACGTTATATCCCTGTTCCAATTCGGCGAAGCATCTTCTATCTCATGTAAGGTTGGTAATTTAATGCACTCATTTGACTGCAAAAATTTCCAAACTGCATCCTCACCAAGATATTCTTCTGATAGGTCTTCACCATACGCTATTATTTTATTACTTCCTCTAACAATGTAGTATCCATCCGATTCAACATCAGAACAGTATTCCAATGACTCCAATAACACAGATAACTCCACTTGGTATTTTTCTTCCATAATAACAACAATCCAATCAAATTTCGATTTATCAAGCGATATTGCTCTTGATCTTTCTTCTCATTATACCACATCAAACCAAAATTTTCAACCCAGAAAGGAGAACTTTAATGCCCTACATTCCATTCACAGACGAACAAAAACAGCTTGCTAACAGCGTAGACTTGGCAGAATACCTGCGTGTGCGTGGTGAAAAGCTTGAGCGTGCCGGCGTAGAGCATAAGCTCATATATTACGACAGCTCAGGCAAGCACGACAGTATAACCATCCGTGGGTCAAAATGGTTCGACCATAAAAATCAGACAGGCGGCGGAGCAATAAAGTTTATGCAGGAGTTTTATGGTATGGACTTTCAGACTGCGGTACAGGAACTGTTGGGACAGAGGGTAACTCCGCTGTCCCACAGTCCGCCGAAAACTATCGCAAAGGAAGAAAAGAAAGAATTCAAGCTGCCCGAGGCAAACGCAAATATGCACAGAGTGTATGCTTACCTCATAAAACAGCGGTTTATCGCACCGGATATTATATCGTATTTCGCAAAACAGCACACGCTTTATGAGGACAAGGAACACCATAATGCGGTGTTCGTAGGCGTTGACGAAAACGGCGTTCCAAGGCAGGCAAGCAAGCGTTCAACAAATTCCTACGGCAATAGTTTCAGGATCACTTGTCAAGGTTCTGACACAAGATACAGCTTTGCACATTTCGGTGAAAGCAAAAGACTCTATGTGTTTGAGGCTCCCATAGATATGATGAGTTTTCTTACGCTTTATCCGAAAGACTGGCAAAAGCACAGCTGCATTGCAATGAACGGAGTGTATGAAAATGCTGTGCTTGCGGCATTAAAGAATCATTCTAACTTATCGGAAGTAATTCTCTGCGTTGATAATGACGAAGGAGGGATCGAGGCCGTTGGCCGCTTAAAAGATATTCTTTCAGAGAATGGATATACCGATGTGAAACGGCTTGCACCGAAGTTTAAGGACTGGAACGAGGTGCTGAAAGCAAAGAACGGGGTCAAAGCTTTACCTGCTGTTCCTCACAAGCGGAAGGAAGAATATCTGAAAGAAGTAAGCGAACTGGGGTATTTAAAATGCCGTCCCGATAAGCTGACCTCGCAAATCTATGCAACATTCAAAAACGGACAATACAAATATCTTGCCGAGTATGCACTTGCAGGCTCGGCGTTTTTTATTGATAAAAGCTGTGAAAAGGATATGTTTGCAAAGCTTAGAGCCAAGCTGAAAGCAGAGTACAAGCCGTACACAGATAAAGGCAAAATAACCGCTAAGCAAAGAAATTTGCAGGAATGTGTTACGGCAGTAATGAAAGATCTAAGGCAAACAGCTCGTACCCGTGAGCAGTGTATAAATACGGCGAAACTCCTGTATCAGCTTGCGGATAGGGCTGTCAGCTTAGCTGTTGAAGAAACTCTGTCTGAACCTGTGGCAGAACATATCGAATCAGAGGACATCGTTTGCGAACCCGAACCTTGTATGGAATTCGGGTAATGCTATACCCTCCGCCTCACAGCGCAATACCTTGAAGATAACAAACTAACTATCTTATTAAATACAAAAGATAGAATATTCTATGATTGGAAGTGAAAAATTGAATGAAAAACAAATGATTTTAATAGGCGTGCTTGCAGTGATTTTTGTTGCATTTTTAGTAGTTGTAAATCTGCTTGACAACAAGTCGCTTAACGGAATTAAGGCGAAAAAGGTCGGCAACGGACAGCACGGAACTGCAAGGTGGGCGACGAAAACGGAGATAAAGAGAACTTTTATCCCTCTGCCATTCGAGCCTGAACTCTGGCGGCAGGGTAAGAATCTGCCGACTGTACAAGGCACAGTTGTTGGTTGCAGAGGTTCAGGGAGGAGAACCACTTAAAAGCACACCCAAAAATATTTTACTCCACATTCTGCGGCAGCAGAATGTTTCTTTTTTCCGTAAGCCCCTTATCAAGGAACTTGTAGAATATGTGTATCTGCCTGTCCTCGCCCTTGCTTTCGGGACGGTCACCGACCACGATGTACTCGATAAGTTCCAGACAGGTCTCACGGGTAAGCTCTTTAATATCAACGTACTTCTTGATGTTTTCAACGAACCTGTCAACATCTTTTTCAGCCTGTTCAGCACTTTCACACTTTTCTTTCAGCACAGCGACTTTCTCTCTAAGCATCTTCTGTTCATCAAGATACTGATTAAGCATTTTCACACAGAGTTCTTCGGGTACAGTACCGAGGAGTTTTTCTTCATAGGTCTTACTGATAAGCGTTTCAAGCTGTGCGAGCCGTTTCTCACCCTCACAAAGTTCTTTCATGTTGCGCTGGCTCTCCGCATCGGCAGTAGCCTGTCTGCGCTTGCGGACGGCTTTACGGAGTGCGTCCTCGTCCTCAACGGCAAGCCTTGCCTTTGCTCTAATATCGTCAACAACGACCTGTGAAATAACTCTTTCCAAAATAGAATGAGGAGTGCAGCCGTCCATTCCACTTCTCACATAAGTACCACAGCGATAGCTTACCGTCTCGTAAGTACCTCGCTTCTTTGTGGTGTGCATAGTTCTGTTCATTTTCATCTTATATCCGCAGTCAGGGCAGTACATGAAGCCCGACAAAGGGCGAATCACACCCTCCTTTGTCATTTTACCGATACTCACCGACGCTTCAACCTCTCTTACCTTATCCCACAGCTCCCTTGAAATGATCGGCTCATGGGTGTTTTCTACAATGACCCACTCAGACCTGTCCTTGCGTATCTGCTTGTGGTTTTTGTAGGATACTGTTGTTACTCTCTGCTGTGCGAGATTTCCGATATAAATCTCATTGTTAAGAATACCACGCACCATACAGTCATTCCACAGATGTGAAGTCACAAGGGGATTTTCTTTGCCTTTAAGATGATAGCGGTGATCGGAGGGGATAGGAACACCGTCCTTGTTGAGCTGTTTTGCAATCTGTTTCGGACTTGATCCGCTTGCCCTCTGCTCGAATATCCGTCTTACGATAACGGCGGCTTCTTCATCAATGATAGGCGTATGCTTTTCATCATCTGCCTTGATGTAACCGTAAGCAGCAGAAGCCGCCAGATACTTGCCCTGTCTTGAATTTGCCGCCATCACACTGCGTACTTTTTTTGAAGTATTTGCGGCGTGCCATTCGTTGAACAAATTCATCACGGGCATAAGATCCATTGCCGAACTGTTTCTGTCGAGGGTATCCACGTTGTCGCTCAGGGCGATGAAGCGAATATTGAACGAAGGGAAAATATAGTCGATATACTGACCGACCTCGATATAATTTCTTCCGAAACGTGAAAGGTCTTTACAGAGGATAAGATTTATCTTTCCCGACTTTGCATCATCAAGAATCTGCTTGATACCTGGTCTATCGAAACTTGTTCCCGAATAGCCATCGTCCTCGCATATCTCGATAAGATTCCACCCCTCCTGCTTGCTGACATATTCCGTCAGCATCTTCTTCTGATTTTCAATCGAAAGGGATTCGCCCGCACGTTCGTCCTCCTGCGACAAACGCACATAGATCCCGACATTGTAAGTAGTTTGCTTTGCCATAATAACTCCTTTCCAATCAAAGCAAACCATATTCGATGATACAACTATTATAGCGCAGAAAACCGAATATGGCAAGTCTTTTTTCAAAACTTTTTAGTTCTTTTCGGTTTTCTGAAACGCTCTTTTGAAAGCAAGTTCATAAAGCACCTTATCAAGGTCTTTTTCACCCACGAAATGACTTGTCACAGCATAACGCTGACCGTCCACTTCGTACACGGCTTTGCTGGTCGGCTTATCTTTATATCTCTCATTCAGCTCAGCCAAAGTAAATCCTGTATCTTTTCTTGGCAAGTGTCTCCTTTCCGCCTGCGATTATCTATCTCTACACGCAATGGCTTTTTGTTGCAGGGGCGTTACGCCTGCACAGGTGCTGTACGGAACGGCAGAGCCGTCCCTTACACAGCAATCGTTTTGTTGTCGGAATATATGTTACTCCGAATAGGAATGATCTGTTTCTGAAAAGCTCATCTGCTTAGCGTACTTTTCGGAATAGCTTTCGTCCGAGCTGTTGTCAGCATCGGCAGAACTATCGTCAGCCAGCTCACCAATCTGCTCATAGGTCATACCGCTTGCTGTCAGCTTGCCGATCAGCGTATGCTCCGCAGTCACAGCATCGAGAAGTGCCTGTCCCTCCGCACCGCCGTAAAGCTGTGAGAGCTTATCGTAGGTGTAGAGCTTGCTATCAATGATGACCTTGCGCCTGCGCTCCTGCACAGCTTTGATAGACTTTTCGTAGCTGTCGAGCTTTGCCTGATTCTCCGCAAGAACAGCATCCGTAATGATAACAGCGGACTTCTCATCAACCTCGGTCTTAGCTTTCTTACTCATTCTCATCACCTCCCAATGTATTGGATTTAGGGATAATACCCTATGCTAATATTATAGCATTCTCGGACAGCAAAAGTCTATTCGCATTGCGCAAGAAGTTGAGTGCGCCATAAAACTTCTTCATTCGTGAAATTGTTATGGGGAATTTTGCAGAAAGCAGACCGAGCATTGCAAATCCGAGCCATATCACATTGACTGCATACTGCATAGGTCACCATTTCTGATTTATTCAATACGGAGAATTATTATCACGGAGCAACTATTTTTATAAAAATCATGCCCGTTTCCTGATTGAACGTGCTTGTATATATAGAGGGGGTTTTATCCGAGTGCCGCCGTGACCTATTCACATTCTGTATAGAAATATGCTGTTGAATTTAGGCACAAGGGAGAACCGTCATGAACAAAGTGTAAACTTTTCTGAAAAACAACGCCATTTTCTCAAAAACACCGGTAGAAAAGTGAAGGGCTTTGACGTTGTGACGATCACACGCACCCCTGCATATCATTTTCATCATAAAATTTTTCTGCGGTATACTTAACGAAGCGGTCAATAATTTGGTATTAACTTATGGGAGCATATTTCATAGGACTGCCGCCCAGACTGCGCAATAACTGCGCTGAGCCAGTTTACAATTTCAAGAGTGATGATATTGAGTGCATCACGCAGGAGCGTGAGCGAGTATGACCGCCGACCTAAGCGGCGGAGAGTTTAAGTCGCATAGCTCCAAATTCGCTGACGGAGCATCGAAAGCCTGAGTGATATGAAAATCCCACAGGCTGGAAAATAGCGCTACAGCGCAACAAAAATAACAAGCATTGTATTTTGCGCCGCACAGCGAGCGAAAATACCAAATGCTTGTTAGGGACACCCCAAGCCCCGAAACGACCGCACAGCGGTCAAGAAAATCGGCTAACGCCGAAATACAAACAAAGGAGACACCACTATGAAAACCGAGAAAAAGAAGCGTGGAAGACCGCCCAAACACAAGGCTATGGAGTTTGAGGGTATGACCTACGAGGGAGCAATCAATCACGCACTTGACAAAGAGGTCAGAGCCGACCTTGACAAGTGCCTTGCCGACAAGGACGAGAGCCAGCTTACCGACGATGAACGCAAGTACCTGAAACGCAAGAAGGAGAAGAAGTCCTACACCCTCAATGTTCGTTTCACCGAATCGGAAATGCAGGACATTCTTTCCAAGTGTGAGCAGTACGGTTACAAGAACAAGACCGAGTATATCCGTGATTGTGTTCGGGCGAGGGTTGATCTCACGCCCGACCGTTCCGAAATTGCCGAGTGTAACCGTCTGATGAAACGCATCGGAGCAAACATCAACCAGATACTTGTCCGACTTTACAGCACAGGTCACATCTATGCCGAGGATATTACCGAGATAAAGAAAGGGGTAAACGAAATTTGGCATACACTTCTATCCATACGATCAGGGCAACAGTCAGCGCAGCGATCGCTTACATCACAAGAGATGATAAGACCATCGACGGTTTATATGTCAACTCTTATGCTTGCCGAGCCGATAGCGCAGGAGCAAGCGAGGACTTCCGAGCCGTCCGAAACACAGGAACAGGACGCACCCAAATCCTTGCCTACCACATGATACAGAGCTTTGCCCCCGGTGAAGTCACGCCCGAACAAGCTATGCAGATCGGAGAGGAGCTGTGCGACCGTTATCTGAAAGGCGATTATCAGTATGTCATTGCTGTTCATCATGACAAGTCGCACCTGCATTGCCACATCATTTTCAACAACACAAATCTGTATAACGGTCTGAGCTTTACCACCGAGCATAATCAAGGCAGAAAGTCTGAAAGAGCGTGGGCAGAGTTGCGTGAGATTTCGGACGAGATATGTGCTGAACACGGTATATCTGTTATCTCCGAGCCTGAAAAGGGACATGGGGTATCTCACTTTGAGAGGAATATGCAGAAAGAGGGCAAGTCGTGGAAAGATAAGCTCCGTGTCAGGATTGCGGAGGTCATGCTTTACAGCCGTGACTTCAAGGATTTTCTTGAAAAATGTTCGGAGTGCAGTATCGAATATGTTTACAAGCCAAGCAATAAGGTCAAGCTGAAATTCCGTTTATCAGGTGACGGTCAACAGAAGTTTACAAGAGCCGACACCCTGGGCGCAGACTTCACCCCCGAACGCATAGCCGAGCAGATAGCGGAGATACAGGAAAAGCTGTCAGCGGCGAATGTCACTCCCGATATGCTTATCGAAGCGCCGAAGCCTGTTGTTCCAAAGACCGAGCCGAAGCCGACACAGACAGTCACCGCACCGACAAAGCCGAAACAATCTGCCGAGCCTGAAACTATCACCGAAACAAGTGAAACCGCAAAGAGAAAAGCTGCTGCGGAACAGGTGGAGAAGTTCTTTGCAGCCCGACGAGCAAGACGGCAGGCACAGCTTGATATGCTTAACGCAACTGCTATCAATCCGAAGCCTGAACCGTCTGCCCGGACACCACAGCCCACACCTACGGAGAGTAAAGCACCTGAAAAGAAAGAAGATCCGTGGAAAGCTATCAGAGGTATGGGCAGAGCAAACGAAATCATCGCAGACCTTGAAGCTGGTGGCGTTATGTCATTCAGCGAGCTGTCTGGATTCTTCTTCAATACACCTCACTCCGATGACCACACAACTGAGCGTGCCGATCTGAAAAAGAAGTTTACAGCTATCGACACGCTCATTGCAAAGATGAAGCACCGTGACGAGCTGGAGCCTGTTTACAAGGAGTATCAGGGCAAATCGGGCTGGTCGCAGAGCCGTTTCAAGAAGAAAAATGCCGCCACTATCGAGGACTACGAGCAGACGGTCAAGTACATCAAGGAGCATATCAAGAAGTATGCTGTTGACGGCAAACCGCCGACGATGCTTGACCTTTTGGAGAAGTCCAACAAGCTGAAATCGAAGTGGAACAGGCTTAATGTCGAGCATACCGCATTCCTCACCAAGCGTGAAACGGCGAAGAAGTACACCCGACAGGTGCGCCAGTACATCAACGAACAGCAGATGAAGCGTGAGCGTGAGAAAAGCCGTCAGAGGACACAGGCTAAACATAGAAATAAAAATACACTTGAATAAAGAAAGGAAACAACAACTATGAGCAAAATAGGTTATATCCGTGTTTCTACGGAGCATCAGGAAACAGCGAGACAGCAGGAGATCATGTGCAGTTATCAGGTTGACCGCATCTTCTCCGAGAAGCTGTCAGGAGCGAACACCGACCGCCCTCAGCTCAGGGCAATGCTTGACTATGTGCGTGAGGGTGACACCCTCTACATCGAGAGTATCAGCCGTCTGGGACGCTCCACAAAGGACTTGCTGAACATCATCGACACCCTCACAGACAAGGGAGTAACGCTCATCAGCCACAAGGAGAAAATTGACACCGACACTCCTGCGGGCAAATTTATGCTCACCGTGTTCGCTGCACTCTCACAGTTGGAGCGTGAGCAGCTCAAACAGCGACAGCGTGAGGGCATCGAGATCGCTAAGGCTCAGGGCAAGTACACCGGGCGAAAGCCTATCCCCACCGACTGGACGAGGTTCGGTCAGCTCTATGGGGAATGGAGAGCCAAGCACATCACGGGCAGGGACTTTATGCGGAGAATGAATATGTCAGCAAATACTTTCTACCGCCGTGTGCGTGAGTATGAACTCCGTCACGGCATCACCGAGCCGACCTCAGCTTGACCGTCAGGCGAACGGAAATGCCACACATCACTATCCGAGCCTGCGGAGCGGAATTCTAACCGCTGAAAAGAAAAAGCCCTCAGAAACGCTTACAAGAGCATTTCCGAGGGCTTGCGGTTATTCAGTTCCAATAGAGTTTGTGCCTGTTGTGGTGTGCCCCACAATGCCTATTCAGACTTGTGTGGAACGAAAAATATAGTATTTGGCAATAAAACAAGATAACAATAAATTTATAGTTTAGTTAACTACATAGACATTTCCCTTTATGGCGATTTCGTTTATTATGGCACTACGGTTCAAATCTTTTTGGGACAATAAAACAATACCTATAATATTAATATCAGATTGCTTAATAGTATCTTTACCTGTATTAATACCGTTTCTTATGTTTTCAAATTCGTCTTCCAAATAAGCGTGTTTATCATTTATTATATTAACAAACTTATCTAATGGTGAAATGAGCTTTTCGCCAGCATAGAACAACGGGATACCATACACTCCTCTTTCGTCATTTTGAGGATTTTGAATCGTTGGTAGTGTTGAATCAGAATCATTGTAAGTATCGACCCAAAGCCATGTCACTGTTCCGTATTCACTATATTCATCTATTACAGATGATATATCTGATGAATTGATTGCATTCTTGAATGATACATATATTTTGCCTTCGCCAAGGATTGTTGAAACATCATTATCTTCTTCTGGCGTGGGGAGAAAAAAACGTTGATATTGAGAAGAATCATTTTCTTTAATAAGACAATTAGGAAAGTCTGTATTTGCGTTTACTCCGCTTGTGCCTGTCAATAAGCCGATTTTTTCAAATATGAATTTCTGATCAAGACTCACTTTTAATCTGAATGTAAATTTGTTAGTGTATTCTGTTGTGCTAAAAGGATAACTAAGAATAGAGTATTGATATTCATTACTGCTCTTTTGCTTGATGTCAAGCTCATTTCCATTTGGACAGCTTATATAATAATAATCTTGTATATCTTTATTCATTTGAGTCATCATTTTATCTCTGTTGTGATACTTAGATAAAACAAAAGTGCCTGCCGTAACTAATAATGATATAATTATAATTATAATTGTTTTTTTCATTGCTTCAACCTCTACTTCAAGGCTGGACACCGCTTATAAGCTGTTCATTATAAAAAACAATTATTTTATCATTTGGCAATAGCTGTTCTGTTCCCATTGAATAATCATTCGATGTATCCCAATTAGACCAATCTGCTGCATTTAGTCTAAAATGGATTACAAACTGTTTATTAGGTTGAAGTTCAACATCGGTATTAAATTTGATTTTTGCATATGTATTTCCGTAATCGTCATTAACAAATTCACAAACCGAAGTATTACCTAAGTATTGATTATCTACAGCAAGCCAGTCGCAATGGTATTCAAGGTTTTCTTTATTGTCTGCATTAAATACATAATTTATAGTTATATCACTCATTTTTAAAGGCTTGTCAGAGTTGTTAGTTATAACTATATTGGGATTTATAGTATTTGAGTTACTAATACCTGCATTGCAAGATTCTACTGTTATTTCAGGTGATTTCTCATCATCTTGAATTACCCCTGGATTGATAGTTGGCGTAACAGTTGTATCTATTTCACCATCATTATCAAGATCAATGTTAATAAAAAATGAACCATCTGATAAATTTAAGAATAATACAGATCCACTATTCACAGAGATATTGGTATACAAATAGATGTTTCCATCAATATTGCACATAATATCAGTGTTTTGATCAGCAAGTGAATTGATTTTACAATCATAATTATCATCAGCAAATTGAGCCAGTAAAATCGGATTGCCAACTGATGTTAAAGGGTCAAATTTAAAATTATTCCCTTCATGAACCTCTGAATTTGTGTAATAATATGAACAGGTTTCGTTTGAAAAGAATAAATCAAAATAACCTGAAATAGCAAGCTTATTTGAAAGTGTCTTGGTTTCTTCTATGGCATTAGATGTAAGATTGTTATTTGCCATTTTTGTTCTCATGGGCAGCTTCATAAATGATTTTGTATCTTTTATGTTTTTTAATATCTCATCTATGCATTCCTGACTCTGTATTAACCCCATATGATCTTGATCAAAGATTTTTATATCCAAAAGATCGTGATTAAAATTCATTGTTGCACTTTCAATTGGAACTACACTATCGCCAATACCATATTCTGGAACGAATTGCAATCCTCTATCGCCAGGACAATGTTGAATAGTTGAAATGGTATTTCTATTACTTCCTACTAATGCTATTCTTTTCAGATTATTAGTATTGTTTTGGGATATTTTTATGCGGCTATGGTTATATTTTCCATCTATCCAAAGATAATTATTATAATCATCAGAAATCAGCTCATCAAATTCGTCAAATGTAAAATACGTAAAATTGCCGTTATCTATAAAATAATCATACCAATGATCATAAGTTCGTTTATATGAATATATCCACTGCCAGTCATCTGTATAATCTTTATTTGGCAACAAATCATAACAACTGCCTAAATTCACCAAAACACTTGGAAGTTCAAATGAAGTAAATAATGATTCTGCTACCCCGAGTCCTCCTATGATATATGATAAATCACCAGTGCTTAAAACGCAAAGCATCGTTGGCGCACCCCAAAATGGTGTTCCGGCAGTTATTTGTTTAGAAATATTATCAGCACCATATTCCGAAATGTATTTTTCTGTAACAATACCACCCATACTATGTGCAACAAAAACTACCTCATTATAATCACTAATAAGATCATGAAGATTATTAGCCGTTATTTGCGCTCCCATTCTCCAATCATACGGGAAAAATAAGATATCATACTTATCAGAAATATCAGTATCATTATTTAGTGATTCAATTATTCCTTTATAAGTATCATCATATCCATAATTATTAACAGGATATAATTCAATATTACTATTACCGTAGTAATCGCATTTGAGCGACTGGAACGCATTGTGAATTTTTTTAACATCATCAAAGTTACTTGGCTGTTCAATCCAAGATCCCCATACACTTTCATCATTTGATGTTTTTGCAAGATCTATTCCCATTATTCCCGGTACTACTACAACGGCTCTTTTCAATTTAGGAATTGTTATGTTTTTGGTTATTCGCTTTACTTCTGTATCACCGGTCTTGGCAACTTTGTATGATAATTCAAAATCCAATTTTGCATTTATATCAGAATTATGTTTTGAATCTGTTGGAACTATAAATTTCAAAGGAATTGAATAGCTTTTACTTGGCTTTATTACCGAATAATTGTGTGTAAGTGAGGTTCCATACTTTGGTTCAAGGTTATCAGCAGTGATTTTTATCGATACATCTGTCGCATCGCCATCTCCAATATTATCCAAATATACATTTGCATTTATATCATCATAATTAAAATTGGAAATACTAACCTTATTATCAGCGTATACACTTAATGCTAACGGAGGAATTAAATTCTGTTCTAACTCACTCAATCCATAATAGGTAACAAATTCTCGTGTTTCACCACTGGTGAAAGTATCTTTGTTCCATGTGATGGATACTGCACTATCTCCATTAGATCGTCCTGGCTGAGTCACATAATCCCATAGCGTACTTGTTACATTTCCCCAATTAGTAAATTGTACTTTATCAGGTTTTCTGTCTCCCGATTTGTAGAATGTACCTTGTGCTACTACACCGGGATTAGTTGCGGAATCAAAGGCTTGCCATATTTGCGGAATATTAGAACCTGAATATACGGTTTCAGTTGTTACATCAGATCCGTTTACTCTGAATGGCGCAGCATCATTACCACCGAGCATAGTGTCCATCATAATTCTTATGCCCACTTGTTTGGCGTATTCTGTATCATTTTTGACGATATACTTAATCTTAACAACATCATCTCGTCCAGTCGCCGAATTCTCAATAATAGATAGTTCTTGTGTGACATCAACACCATCATAAGAAGCTTTGGAAACACTTTTAGAACCATCAGCATCATAAGTTACATTTGATGATGTAAACTCATTTATGCTTTCACCAACAACAATTGTTGTTTTTGATGTTCCTCCACCCGGATGACCGAAAAGCATCTTTTTATTATCATCAGTTGAACTGTTAGGGTTTCCTCCTATTGTACCAATAGTATAGTGACCATTACTTGCAGTGTTGAACTCAATGTAGTCATTTGCTATTAAAGTATTATTTTTGAGAATACTTTTAAGCATTCTATTTTGGGGAACACTTACAGCAGAACTTGCCAGATTTGATTTCCATTCTTGGTACTCTTCACCATTAGGATCTAACGTTGAGTAATATTGATATTCGTCAACATAATCATCGGCAAAAGCAGGTAAACTCGTAAGCATAGTTGTAGATAACGCAATACAGCTAAGACCTGCCACGATACGTTTCAAAATCTTATTCTTAACCATTTCATACCACCTTTCTGCAACACACAGTTGCCAATTATTTCTTGTTTACATAGTTTCTCAGCTCTTCTGGCTCTACAGGTTGTGCGAACCAATGGAAGCAAGCACTCGGAACTGATGTGGTAGCTACCACCAGCGCAAGAGCCGCCAGTGCCGTAGAAGCCTTCTTTGCTATGCTCATCAGCTTTTTCATTACAAATCCATCCTTTCAAACAGTTCAGATAAGTCAGGCTCTTTCGGTTGATAAAACGTAATACCGCAAACGCTGCCATTTGAGATATACAGCACCAGCCTTACAAGAGCAAGAATTACAATCGCCAAAATACTCCGTTTTTCTCTTTCCTTATCATCGTTTACTGTTATCACCCCGATTCAAAAAGTGACCGAGCAGTGCCATGATTGCTGACAGCAGCATTCCGCTTGATACATAAAGGCTTAGTTTTTGATATTGGAATACAAGCAGTGCAATCGTGACAACGGATAGGGTAACAGCTAAGATGCAGCTTCTTTTCCTTAGCTTGACACTCTTTTCCTCTGACATCGGTTTATTCGGATGCGGAACGGGAGCAATACATAGAATGATTGGTAATGCTATCATTATGAAACTGATGCTGAATATTGGCGTAATATGTCCGCTTACATTGCAAATGCCGTAAGAGAAAACCATCATCACCATGACAAGCGTGAACATACAACTAAGATGACTGTTAGCGTGAAACCCACCTACAAACTGTCTCAACCCCATAAATACGGCTATGAATACAACAACCGCAGGCAGCGTATGGGAAAACAGAGCAATCAGCAGGACGATAATGGTATTCAGCACATCAGAGATCAGCAGCTCCATTCCATATGCGTAGATCACCTCTTTGGATTCTTCCGTTATGTTCTGAACCACAAAAAAGTGTGCTATGCTTTTTGCAAGTTTTGAAATCATTTCTGAATCACTTCCTGCAAAAATCATAACACAAGTTGCAAATTTTTTCAATAGGTTTTGAGAAAAAAGGTCTCAAAGTGTCCCCAAATGTCGTCTTCTTGTCCCGAAATGCAAATAGTTAAATTTGTAAACAATTACGAACCATAATGTTCAGCTTAAAAATTCCGTCATCATAATCGAAACTTACTAACCCACCCAATCTATCAACGGAGGATTTGATACTGTTTATCCCTATGCCGTGAAGCCCTTGTTCTTTCTTTGTTGATGTTAAAACAGATGTATCTACCTTATCTGATGTATTTGTAATGACAATAAATAGCTTCTCTCGTTCTTCCATTAGGCTTATCCAAATATGCTTATGTGATACACCAGCTCTCTGGCAACCTTCTATTGCATTGTCAAGAGCGTTTCCGATGATACGGCACAACTCCAATTCGTCTGCCTTGATATTTGTTATGATATTGACCTTGCAAATAAACTCTATACCGTATGTCTGAGCAAGAGAACCCTTGATGTTCACAATAGAATCGACGGCATTATTACCAGTATAGCAGAGTCTGTTAGCAAGCCTTACAAATGAGCTTAGCTTGACAAGATATTCCTTAGCAGAATCAGTATCATTGTTTTCCAACATATCATTCAGAACTAAAAATTGATTTTCAATATCGTGTTTAAACTCTCGTACTTGCTTGTATGACAGGGTAAGCAGCTTATAGTTTTCCTGTTCCTGTTGCTTTATTGTTTCAAGGTATTTTAACTTTATCTTATCTTCAAAACTTTCAAAGAAATTAAACATAGCAAGGTTTATAAAGATAATTCCTGCAAGAGAAACGCCCAAAGAAACATAACTATAAGTGTTGCTGCCAACAAATCCATCAAGCATTGTTTGTAAAAGAAAAATACTTATGATTGGAATAACTATTATCAATATCCAATATTTTATCGGCAGTTCACGAATTTTTTTGTTTATTATGCGGTGCATCAATCCTATAAGCCATAAATAAATTATATTTGTGCCTACCATTCCGAGATAACGTCCTAAACCAGACTCTAAGAATTCATCTGGTGTTCCCATATTAGCAATGCAAAGTAATCCAATCACAATAGGTTCAGATATAGATATAATCAGTAAAAACAATATGTTCCAAAATATTTTATGACGGATTGAATCATCATAACAAATAAAGGACATGGAGCTAATAAGAATAATGGTTGTAATCAGATACACTAAAATATTATCTGTCAACAAAACTGTCGCTGACAGTATTACAGTAGAAAGAAGATACGACAGATAAAGAACTGCTTTATTAACTTTTGCCTTACTCAACAAGGAAAAGTATAAGAATACCAACATCATTTCAATTGCTACATTGACAATCTCAATGATATTTTCAATCAATACGGGCAACTCGATCATCTCCCTGTTGCATAGTTAAGATAGCGAGCAACTATCTCATCTTTATATGTTTTGCCTATGGGGATTTTTCTGCCGTTGCTTAGAATAATATCGTACTTGGTAATATTCTGTATATGGTCAAGATTTACAAGTATTCCACGGTTTATAATAGCGAAATTGTACTTTAACAACTCGCCACACACAGTTGAAAAATCGCCGCCGTACTCCAATTCACCATTAACTGTGAATAGTGATACCTTTCTTCTATGTCCCTCAAAGTAAAGAATATCTGTCAGCCTGAACTTGAATGACAGATTTTTATTATTGAAAGTGAAAGTTCTAAATCGCTGCTGGCACTCAGCAATGATAGAATTTAGCTGTTTGGTATATACATAGTCTGGCTGATTTTTCAATATATAGCGAAACGCTCCCACATCGTAGCCCTTAACGGCAAATTCGGCATAATTCGTCAGGAAAGAAATAATAACTGAACCATCTATCTGTCTGATTCTTTCAGCGGTCTGCAATCCGGTCAGATCGGGCATTTCAACATCGAGTATGATGACTTCATACATTCCCTTGACATAGAAACTCAATAAGTCTCTCCCGCTTGTAAATTCGTGTATTTCGCAGTCGGGGAGTTTCATTTCTCTTAATCTGTTATGAAGTTGTTTTAAGAATACAGGTTCATCATCAACGATAGCAATATTCATAGCAATCACCTCACAATTGGTCATGCTTTATGTATCAGTTATCATTATACCACATCGGAGAGATTATTTCAAGAGAAAAAATAGCTATGCCTCCATTAATAGTTTCGGAGACATAGCCTCATGTTGCGTTATTTTATATTCATCGAATATGGTCTATTGCCTGATTTAAGAGTGGGTGTACTTATAAGTGCTTCACAGAAGAAAACCATAGCTCTTGTGGATGACGGAGATGTTCATACGCTGATGATAGGAGCTGCAGGTGTCGGCAAGACCGCATACTTTTTGTACCCTAACATCGAACTTGCCTGTGCAAGCGGAATGTCGTTCATCAGTACCGATACAAAGGGCGATGTGGCACAAAATTACGGAACTATCGCAAGCAAATATTACGGTTACAATGTTTCTGTTCTCGACCTTAGAAATCCCACACGTTCAGACGAGAACAATATACTGCATCTTGTTAATAAATACATGGATTTGTATTTGGAAGATAAGAGCAATCTTTCAGCGAAAGCAAAGGCTGAGAAATATGCTAAGATCACAGCAAAAACAATAATCAACATCGGCGGCGGTGACAGCCACAGCTACGGACAAAACGCTTTTTTCTACGATGCGGCTGAGGGTCTGCTCGCCTCGGTCATACTGCTTTTAGCTGAGTTCGGCGACAAGAACGAACGGCATATCGTTTCCGTTTTTAAGCTTATTCAGGACTTGCTCGCAAAATATCAGCCAGACCCGAAAGCAAAACCTAAAATGTATTTTTCAAAGCTTATGGACAAGCTTCCAAGCGAACACAAAGCCAAATGGCTTGCAGGTGCGGCTCTTAATTCCTCAGACCAGTCTATGCTGTCTGTAATGAGTACAGCGTTGTCCCGATTAAACAGCTTTCTCGACACAGAAATGGAGCAAATGCTCTGCTTCGGAACAGCTGTTGACGCTGAGAAGTTCTGCAATGAAAAGTCTGCTATCTTTATCGTTCTTCCCGAAG
>ERZ827043.1394-NODE-1394-length-24797-cov-10.628122_pt1 | contig 24797 bp, 26 predicted proteins | sample MGYA00519923_ERZ827043 | MGnify/ENA primary metagenome ERZ827043 (study PRJEB31778, sample SAMEA3449251) | human gut metagenome | biome: human gut; feature: human-associated habitat; material: faeces | place: United Kingdom | collected 2010/2012 ... | reverse complement strand
TGGTTTTATCTTAGAATTCTACCGTCGGAATAGGCGGCTTTCTGCGGCCCGGACGGTAGCCGCTTTACAACACGCATCACCAAACCCTAATAGCTCCATTCTGTGACCGGAGACGTACTCTCGTAACGGTAACCGACAATCGACGCCGCCTTTCTGATTGCAGATTGAAATGCTTGCTGACTCCATCATTTTTGGATATTCAGAGGTTTTTATTGTTTTGCAGAAAGGATAATTTCCATATCTATAGATATTTATATTCCAATTCAGATTTCTGGAAATCTATATTTTTCTATTTCTGTACATCCCCGGATTTATCACTGGTGATAAAGTTGGAGAAATTGCCAGAGAGCTATAAATTCAAGTTTCCGAATAATGAAAAATTTCTTTCTGCCGCAAGATACAACAGGGTAAACGCTTCCGAACTAATGTCCGCTCACGACCGCTCCAGTCCGCACCGAGGGCTTGTTTTGGCGCCCGCACGGTTGTAATATTGCAACCGGGAAAGGCCCGTCCTCGGACGCCGCTTCGGAGGTTTTTCAAAGTTTTCACAAAAAAATTTCCGCCGCGGATTTTTGTTTCTGCAAAGAAACAGCGAGCTGTACCTTTGTATGCCGAAAAGTTTTTCGACATACAAAGGTGCTCGCTCTGCGAGGCCGGGTGGCGCTCCCGAGTCACGCCACTTTAACTACCGACACTATGACAACCGCTAAAAAGAGAACCGGACGGCCTACAGCCACCGATCCCCGTATCCACCGGTACAATTTTAAGCTCACCACGGAGGAAAATATCCGGTTTAAAAAGATGCTTTCGGAAGCCGGACTGGAACATAACCGCAGCCGATTTATCGTCAAGCGTATCTTCTCGGAGCGCTTCGAGGTCATCAAACGCGACCCGTCAAAGGTACAGTTTATCGCACGGCTGAATGACTTTTATTTCCAATTTCAGCGCATCGGGCATAACTACAATCAGGTCGTGAAAGCCATCAATGCACACTTCTCAAGCATTACGATCACGCAGCAAATCGCCGCTTTGGAACAGCGGACGCGCGAGCTGAAAGCTCTCAATATCGAGATTCTGAACCTCGCAAAACAGGCTAAAGAGTGGTTGCGAATATAAGGTCGGAACATTGCCCGACCGGCAGCGTTATCGGAGTCAAATATAGAATTGCACGCTTGCTCGTTACCTTGGCCCGACAACTTTAAAGAACGAAACGTATGGCAACCGTAAAAGTAAAATTCCGGGCCTCGTCCGTTGCGGATCGGGAAGGCCGACTGTTCTATCAGATAATCCATAACCGTGTAACCCGGCAGATCGGCAGCGGTCATAAGCTGTTTCCGTCGGAATGGGACGTTCTGCAGCGGAACATACTCCCGCCGAACTGCGAAGGCCCCCGGCACGCTTACCTTGTCGCATTGAAGAGCCGGATAGCGGACGACAAAGCCCGTCTGGAACGCATTATCTCCCGGTTGGAGCATACGGGCGAAAGCTATACTGCCGGAGATGTGGCGGCACGCTATCTTACGCCTCCGGATGCCGGCGGCTTTCTCTCTTTCGCACGGAGCCTTGCCGGGCAGTTGAGACAGATCGGGAAAATCCGCACGAGCGAACGCTACACGACCGTCTTGAACAGCTTCGGGCGTTTCCGCAGAGATGTCGAGGTGCCGTGGGATGAGGTGGATTCCGACCTGATGATCGAATACGAAACTTATCTCAAATCGAGGGGCGTATGCCCGAATACCTCTTCCTACTATATGCGGGGGCTGCGTGCCATTTACAACCGTGCTGTCGAAAAGGGAATGACGGTACAGCGCGATCCGTTCAAGTACGTTTACACGGGCATCGGCAAAACGGTCAAGCGGGCGGTACCTTTGAAAGTCATCCGCCGAATCCGGGATATGGACTTGGCGCTGTTCCCGGCGATGGATTTCGCCCGCGACGTCTTCATGTTTTCGTTCTACACCCGGGGAATGTCCTTTATCGACATGGCTTATCTGAAGAAGAAAGACCTGCAAAACGGCATACTCTCTTATCGCAGGCAGAAAACGGGACAGCAGTTGTTCGTCAAATGGGAAAAACCCATGCAGGAAATTGTCGACAAATACAATACGAACGGGACTCCTTATCTGCTGCCGATAATCCGGGACATGAATGCCGACGCCCGCCGGCAGTACAAGAATGCGGCGCATCTGGTAAATGACAAATTGAAAAAGTTGGGTGTGCGATTGGGACTGGACATACCCTTGACGAACTACGTCGCCCGTCACGGGTGGGCCTCCATCGCCAAAAGCAGGAACATTCCGCTTGCGACCATCAGCGAAGCAATGGGGCACGATTCTGAAAAGACCACGCGGATCTATCTCGCTTCTTTGGACACCTCTTCCGTAGACAAGGCGAACAGTCAAATCCTGAAAGCATTGTAGCCGCATAAAAGTCTGTCTTCATCCAACCGGATTTCATTCGGAAATCTCTTTCAAAGTTTATTTCTTGAAGGAGAGATTTTTTTCTGGCGGATTGATTTTCCTGTAGATTCCTTTTTCTTGCAGGCGTCGGCTATCTCATATTGATAATTGGAAAAATAAGCGACGAATAAGTCCCCGAAATAAACCGGATAATTTTAATCGACAAATAATAGTGGATTTACGACGGATAAGCTATAAGTTCTCTTCGCAAGAGAGATAGCGGAATAAGAAGTCCTTATTATTAGTATCTTACAGCTTCCCAAGCATGGATTTGCACAACACATCACCGCATCTGCTTAAACATTTATTGAGTCGGAAAGAGGCAGACGATTCTATTTTTCATCGGATTCTGTTGCTGTGTCCCATATTTTTCATAACTTTGCGACGATGTAATATTTCTCTTGCGAAGAGATGTATCGATTGATGGAATCTGTCCAAAGAAATCGCAAGTAGCCTGCAGCCGGCAGAACGGAGCAGGGAGACGTTCCGATGAACAATTCCGACTGGTCGGTAGAGAGAGGCAAAAGATAAAATGTTGTGCGACAGATTACTTCTCTCCGTAAGAGAAAGAGCGATGGATATAATTAGTTATAACTATCTGAAAACCATGCGGAAGTTGCACTCAAAGAACTGTTTGTTCGTACAACATTTGTTGGCCAGAAACCTTTTGACGAGCTCGGCAGACGAAAATTCCACCCGGTTTAGGTCGTTATTTCCATTAAATTGCATAACTTTGCGTTCGTCAATATTTCTCTTACGGAGAGAAAGAGCGTAAAACGAGTAGAATATCTTTTTACGGATTTGCGGAATAGATGGTTGGTATTCCTGCAGAAATAAACATAAATGATTGTAATACATGCCAATATACAGATTAGCATGAACTAAAGATATGTGCCTTTACTGAAAGGATAAACATAAGTAATGTATGGACATCGCCTCGCCCAATACAGAAGAACTCACGACCGCCCGCTGGTTCGTCATGCGGGCTTACAAAAGCGAAAAGAGAGCGGAGGAAAAACTCAAAGGTAAAGATGGATTGGAATATTTTATTCCGAAATATTATGCTGTAAGAGTCTATCACGGAGTGAAATCGAAACGCCTTGTTCCGGTCATTCCGAATCTCATATTCGTACATGCCAGTCGCATACAGATTACGGAATTTAAGAAACGCTATAATTTCCTGCAATTCGTGATGTGGGAGAAAAGTACGGGCTTGGAATATCTCGTTGTTCCGAATGATCAGATGGAGAGTTTTATCAAGGTTTCATCCCAATACGAGGAAAATATCTCCTTCTATAGTCCGGATGAACTCGACCTTCGAAAAGGGCGCCGGGTACGCATCCACGGAGGTAAACTCAATGGAGTAATGGGTGTATTCCTGCAGGTGCAGGGCAAAAGAAACCGCAGGGTCGTCGTCCTGCTGGAAGGTGTTATGGCCGTAGCTGCGGAGGTACATCCCGATTTGATCGAGGTTATCTCCTGACCGTAGTTTATCCATTGAGCAAACTAATACAATCGAATTAGAAAACAATGAACGGCAAACCGAATGTCGAGTCTCCTTGGATGTCGCTGAAACGTCTGATCGAAACCCGTATGGTCGAGATACTCCGCAAGGAACGGGGCAACAGAAAGTATATCCGCTTATACGGCGCCGGAGAATATTGGCACGCCTTCGAAGAGTCGGCCTGTCAGTTAAGCGGGATATTCACGGAATGTGAAACGGCACTTTTCAGGCATAAGGACTACCCCTTTCCAGTGGTTATGGTTAGCATCCCCGACAGCGAATTACGGACTTACATCCGGCAGCATATCCCGGTATGCGACAAGCCCGATTACAAGAAACTGCTGGTAGCAGAACTCTCCGTCGCGGAATATCGTGCATGGCATGAAAACGCTGTAAAAGAGTTTTTGTAAAAGTTTCTTTGAAAAAAAGTTACATCCTCAATCCGGATTTTCGATTTATGCCGAGGAATATGTTTTTAATGGAGCAAGAACAGCTACAGTTGGTTGTCTTTGGATTCTGCTCACCTTAAATTCAACATCATAATATATTTTCTGATAATGAATGCCGATGTAATAACGCTCAATGAATGCAAAAACGACGGGACCTTTTTGCATCTCTATTTTGATAAACCTATGAATGTGTGGGCGGCATATGGTCTTTCTGCTTATAAGTTGCGATTGTTCGGAAAATCCAATGGTTGTAATAATCTTCGGGAATTCTCAAAGGAACTACAAATGCCGTGCACAATAGTGGGAGAAGATGCGATTTCCTGTTTGCTACAGCATGCAACCGTATTGCAGCAAATGAACGATTCATATCTGCAGATTCGTATGCAGGATGCTGCGGACATAAGCGCCTACACGAAATGGACCAATAAACTGAAGGGACAACTACCGAATCAGGATGACGATATAATTGTTGTTACGCCTATCAGCAAGTATGTCCCCAAAGACCGGTTTATTCTGGACGGAATGTCTTCATTTTCACGTCAGGTAAAACGTATCGGTGACTGTATTCTGGCGTTTGTCGCGCTCGTACTGTTTTCTCCGCTCTTCCTGCTTTGTTACATTGCGGTCAAACGAGAGGACGGTGGACCTGCCATCTTCAAGCAGGAGCGGATCGGCCGGTTCGGGCGCCCGTTCAATATTTACAAATTCCGTTCGATGCGGCTTGACGCCGAGAAGTTCGGCCCCCAGTTAAGCCATAGCGGCGGCGACGACGATCCGCGTCTAACGAAAGTGGGGCGTTTCCTGCGCGCCCATCATCTGGACGAACTGCCGCAGTTATGGAATGTGTTCTGCGGCGATATGGCCTTTATCGGTCCGCGTCCGGAGCGTAAATTTTACATCGACCAGATTCTCGAACATGATATCCGCTATACATATCTGTATCAAATCCGTCCGGGTGTAACCTCTTATGCGACGCTATACAACGGATATACGGATACGATGGAGAAGATGTTACGGCGTCTGGAATACGACCTTTATTATTTAGGTCATCGTTCTTGGTGGCTGGACTTCAAGATACTCGCGAATACGTTCTGCTCGATCGTGTTCGGGAAAAAGTTCTGATTGGTGGCGAAGATATGATAGTAAGGAACTTAAAATCATTTTTTTTTCTGCTGTCTCGAGTTCGCCACAGTTCAGACGGTAGAGTGCTGATAACCAATTTTTGTTCATTATCCGCATTACAAATCATCGGGTACGTTTTTCCGTTAATAACGCTTCCCTATATTTCAAGAGTTGTAGGTATTGAGCATTTTGGAGAGATCGCTTTTGCAACCGCTGTTATTGCCTATTTCCAGGCTGTTGTAGATTGGGGCTTCAATTTTACGGCAACTCGGGATGTCGCAAGAATAAAGTCAGACAAGGCGGAGGTATCCCGAATCTATTCCGAGGTATTCTGGGCTCGTGTCTTTTTATGTGCGATATCCCTTGCAGTTCTTTGCATATTGATATTGCTGATTCCCCGGTTTCGGGAAATATCCTGTTTATTATGTTGCCGGTTTCTGATTGTTATCGGCTATGTTTTGTACGGTGACTGGTTATTCCAGGCTATCGAAAAGATGAAGTACATAACGATCTTGAATATCGTTGCGAATACATTGTTTACAATATCGGTATTTATCTTTATAACGGAGAAGGAGGACTACATCTATCAACCGTTGTTGTCTTCCCTTGGATTTGTTATCTCCGGTCTGATCGCGTTTTTCGTTCTTGTCCCGGCAGAGGGAGTCAGACTAAAATTTGTCACATCAAAAAATGTCTTCATAGCCTTGAAAACGAGTTCGGCCGTATTCATAAATCAAGCGATGCCCGTTATTTCGGAAAATCTGACAGTAATACTTCTCGGTTTTTGGGGCGGGGCTGTTGCCAATGGTAAATTCGATGCCGGTTATAAAGTTATCGGAGTTCTTGAACGATTCATTCTGATGCTATCAAGAACATTTTTTCCTTTTTTGGCACGCCGTATTGACAAGCATTTATTTTTTTTTAGATTGAATCTGATATCGGCAGTTTTTGTTACGATTTTGGCATTTGTATTCGCTCCATTCATCATTCGGATTCTCTTTTCTAAAGAGTTTTACGATGCAGTTTTAGCCTTGAGAATCATTTCCATAGCTGTCGTTTTCTCGATGCTGATCAATGTCTACGGCATAAATTATCTTCTTCTCCAAGGGTATGAAAAGCGATTGCGGAACATGACGGTTATGGCATCGGTTGCCGGTATTGTCTTCGCTGTCCCGCTGTTGTATTATTTTTCCTGGGTAGGGGCTGCGTTGACCTTGGTGTTGACGAGGGCGATTCTGGGCATCTGTGTTACGGTCGAAGCCGTGCGGATTCAGAGGAAAACGGCTTGATGATTCCCTCTTTTGAATAAATAACAATGTATGAATATGCCGAAAGTAAGCGTTATCGTCCCGATCTACAAGGTTGAGAAATATATCGAACACTGTGCGAAATCGCTTTTCGAACAGTCTCTTGATGATATAGAATATATTTTCGTGAACGACTGCACTCCGGATCGCTCCGTAGAACTCCTTTTGCGAACAGCGGAGGCCTATCCTGGGCGTACAAACCGGATTTCCGTCATTCATCTGGAGTGCAATTCAGGATTAGCGGCCGTGCGGGCTATCGGTATGAAAGCCGCAACCGGAGAATACGTCATTCATTGCGACAGCGACGACTGGGTCGACCCCGGCTTATATGAAACAATGTATCTTGCTGCGAAAGATAACGATGCGGATATTGTGATGTGCGATGTCATGAATGAATATTCCGGCCAAAGCATACCCAAAATATATGCTTGTCATACGAATCTCGCACGACAGGCGATCAAGGATATGTATCGGAACTATTTCGATATGTATACCGTCAATAAACTTGTTCGTCGCAGCATTTATACGAAATATGCCATATACCCTTATGAAGGTATTAACATGTGGGAAGACAATGGTTTGATGTATCGGATTTTTTATCATGCCGGACGATTGGTATCGGTGCATGACGTATACTACCATTACAATCGGTGCAACGAAAATGCGCTGACGCATAATTATAAACGTAGCAGTGTGGAGCAGATGATACGCTGTGCAACCGCTTTAGAAGAGTTTTTTCTTTGCAAAGAGGATGGCGTCGCTTATGCGAGTACGGTCGATATGCTGAAGTTCTGCGCCAAGATCAATTTGATAACCGATCATTATTCCGGAATCAGAGAGTATAGGCATGTATTTCCGGGTTCGGAACGATGCTTGAAAAAACTGGATCGCAGAGCCTTTTCCCGGAAAGGCAGATTCCGTCTGTTTTTTGTAGAACACCACTTGGCATGGCTCTTTGTATCGCTGTTTAAAGTTCGTAATTTTATAATCGGATTCGTATGCCTAAAGTAAGTGTCATAGTTCCTGTTTATAACGTGGAGAACTACATGGAACGCTGCGCTGTTTCCCTTTTTGAACAGACATTGGACGATATCGAATACCTGTTCATAGATGATTGCACCCCGGATCATTCGATAGAAATATTGCGGGCGACACTGGAAAGGTACCCATCTCGCCGGGAGCGAGTACGAATAATTTCTATGGCGTCTAACAGCGGTTTACCTGCTGTTAGACGCTGCGGCATAAGCGAATCGACCGGTGATTATATCATCCACTGTGATAGTGATGATTGGGTTGATGTAACTATGTATGAGAAAATGTACGATGCCGCTATTGCCAATGCTGCAGATGTCGTAATGTGTGATTTTTATGAAGAATATCGTAACAAATCGAAGTTATACAAAAATCCTCAGTTCCCATCAGATCCCAAAGAAGTGATCGCCAACGCTTATCGATATGTGTTTATCGGAGCTGTATGGAACAAACTGATTAAACGTGATTTGTATATAACAAACAACATATATCCCTATGAAAACATCAATATGGCTGAAGACCTGGGGGTGACTTGTCGGATATTCGTCAACGCAGAGAAATTGTATCAACTTAATGAAGGTCTTTATCATTATAATAAAGCCAATATCCGTTCGATTTCTGCAAATAAGCAAACGGATAAGAATCTGAACGACATGCTTTTCATGTCGGAGTTATTACGTAGGTATCTGTCTGAACGTGTCGATTGTAGCCGGTTCGAATTATATGCAAACTTTTTATGTTATAGCAGCAGGTTACAGATCATACAAGATAATTGGGAGGATTGGTCTCGATTTAAAGAAACCTATCCGGAAACGGATAAATATGTCCCGTTCTTTTCCGTTAAGGCTTTTCCGCCTCGGGCGGCCTTGAGATTCTGGTTGGTAAGCCACGGAATGGCTTATGTGTCGATTGCATTGATGAAAGGTTTGAAATTTTTCAGTAGGCTTGTCGGATAATGCCTTTATTATTGCTATTCGTTTGGCCGTTTTTGGCCTTTTTGATCAGCGTTCGAAAGTTGGATCAGAAAGTTTGGCAGATCGTTTTCGTTTTATTCTGCGGACTGTTCGGATATTGCCAGGATTTCTCGCTCACAACCAGCGATTGTTATAGAATCGCATTGCAATTTCAGTCCTTCGATATGGAGGATATCTTTCGGAGGTATGCCGAGGGCCAATCCCCCGATCTCTATATGAATCTGCTGTATTCCTTGCTCCGGGCGTTAACCTCGAATCCCAAGGTGTTGTTTGCTGTTGTGGGGCTTATATTCGGTTATCTTTACTGCCAGTGTATTTCAATCGTATATATACATTTGAAATGCCGGAACAAGTGGTTTTGGATAATAGCTCTTTCCCTACTTTGTAATATCTCCTTAATCGAAATAATGGGGGGACGGTTTTATACCGGGGCTTTGCTGTTCGTCTTGTCCGCCTATAAATGGTGTTACTTAAAGAAAAAAACGTGGATTGTCGGAATCGCCCTGACCCCTTTTGTGCATTTCGGACATATATTCAGTGTCATATTACTCTTGGGGGGAGGCTTGGCATTCCGTTTTTGTCGGTTTTTGTCGCCTTCGTGGCTGTTCAGAATGGTCTTTTTTGCTTTTCTCCTCTCTTTTTTGCCAATTTCAGAGTATTTCAACCAAATTCTCTCACATTTTGCCGGTGATAGCAGCGGCATGATTGAATATAAACTGACTGTCTATTCAGGAAGTGAAGAAAATATGGGCGTCGCCGATGATGCGCAAACCGTATATAGGCAGGCGAACATACTGTTTTTTGCAATATTCCAAGGTTTATATAAAATATGTCTATGTTGCCTCTGCCGTTATTTGAGTAAAAACGTAAGGGTAAAGACCCGTCTCTATACCTTTGTCCGGCTAGTGTTGGTATATACCATTGGTGCGTATCTGGCGTCAGCCATAGGTATTGCCGGCACTGGATTCCGCTATGTGACTGTTGCTGGAGAATTGTTGATAATCGCCATGGCCATAGGCCTCTCGCAAGGATACACTTTTAGACCGAGAACGTTATATCTTGTGCCGACAATGTGCTTCGTACAGATCGCATTCCTGTTGTTTAACGCACCTCGCGTTGTTGGCGGGGAATTCTGGCTGCTGAATTTGCCGGTCTTGGTATATGATGGTTTGGGATTTTACCTGCATGGAATGCTTACCGATTGAATAGGAATATATAGACATGGTAACTATGTGTAATATAGGTGATTAACATCTACTTCGGCAGATGCCTCCGAATTGCGCACAGTTCTCTGTTTTGCTATCGGGATAGATTCGCTACCAATATATCTTTTTTCTTATATGAAAATTATTTTTTGCGATAACAGCATGAGTATGCTGTTAAATTTTCGTGGCGATATCATCCGGCATTATGTCGACATTGGCCACGATGTGATGTTAATCTATCCGGCAATAACGCATCGGGAAGAACTCATGTCCTGTATCCCCGAGACGGTGAGGATGGTGCAGGTAAAAGTCGATCCGCATGGAACTGGTATAATACGAGACATTTTTTATTTGCAAACCTTGTGTCGGATTTATAAAAAGGAACGTCCTGATGTTGTATTTCACTATACGATCAAACCGAATATCTATGGTTCCATTGCTGCAAGGATCGCCAAAGTGCCCCTTAAGGTAGCGATGGTCGCTGGTTTGGGGTATATTTTCGAAGGTCGTGGCTTTATAAAAAAAATAGCTCGGATACTCTATAAAATCGGGTTGAGACAGGTGGACCGCGTAATTGCACTTAATGCATCGAATCGAAATTTACTTGTCGAAAAGGGCTATGTCCGATCTCGGAACATGCTCTTATTTCCGTGTGGCGAAGGTGTCGATTTGAACAAATTTTCGTGCGATACGGATAATTTTTCCCATATCCGTTTTCTTATGATTGCTAGGGTTCTCTATGACAAAGGGTATCGGGAGTTTATAGAAGCGGCACGAATGGTTGGAAACCGCCATCCTAATGTTGACTTTGAATTGTTAGGTTCCCTGGATGAAAAGAACCCTGCTGGAGTTCCCCATGAAATTGTTGAAAGAGATACGAAAGATGGAAGGATTCGTTATTTGGGGGTGTCAGATAACGTTCCGGCAGTATTGGGACGGGATGGTGTCGTTTCTGTCCTCGCCTCTTTCCATGAAGGATTGAGTCGTTCGTTAATGGAAGCCTTGGCGATGGGACGTCCGATAATAACCACAGATATCCCGGGATGTCGGGAAATGGTCGAAGAGGGGCTTAACGGATATCTCGTAAAGCCTCGGAATGTTGAAGCCTTGGCTGATGCGATGGAACGTTTCATCGCACTTCCGCTTGAAAATAAAATTGCAATGGGGAAGGCGTCTCATCGGAAGGCCGTTGAAGAATATGATATTCAGTTTGTGATTCATTGTTATGATCGAATACTGCGAGAGTTTGGCTTCCTTTGATTCTTGCTTATTTTCACCTCGCAGCCGAAATGTCCGGTTATTGTCCAGTCCTCTGCCGGAGGCAGTGGAACCTTTCTTGTGTGTGGAGGGGGCGGTTGTTGTAGATCGAGGCAGTAGGCATTCGCCTCATTGCCCGTGACGCGATTTTTTTGCGGCCGCCAGAACGAAAAGCATATGACGACGATATTGATTATAGCAATCGGAACCGCATCTTATCCGGCAGAACGTCCGGCTATTGTATAATCGGAAAATCCAAATCAGATATTTTCCACGCAAACGAGCACCCAATTACCCTCGATTTGCAAAAAGGAGGGTTATCGGAAAACTCTCGAGCAATTCGATGTTCGACTCATGCTGCGTAGATACGATGAAATTCTATCCGATCTGAGTGTTTGCGAATAATTCGAACTGGTGGGATTATTTGCAGAGCGTGCAAAAATTCGTATCTTTAATCCGATATTATCATTCTCATGAAAGGCCTAGTATTAGCGGGCGGGAGCGGCAGCCGCCTGTATCCGATTACGAAAGGTGTCAGCAAGCAGCTGCTTCCGATTTATGATAAGCCTATGGTCTACTACCCGCTCTCGGCTTTGCTGCTTGCGGGTATCCGCGATATCATGGTTATCTCTACACCGGAGGACCTTCCGGGTTTCCGTCGTCTTCTGGGCGACGGCTCCGACTACGGTGTTCGTATCACGTATGCCGAGCAGCCGTCCCCGGACGGTCTTGCACAGGCATTCCTTATCGGCGCGGATTTCATCGGCGACGACTCCGTGTGTCTGGTTCTGGGGGACAATATCTTCCACGGCTCGGGTTTCACGGGTCTTCTTCGCGAGGCCGTCCGCACGGCCGAGGAGGATGGCAAGGCCACGGTCTTCGGCTACCGCGTTGACGATCCGGGCCGCTACGGGGTCGCGGAGTTCGACGATGAGGGCAACTGCCTTTCGATCGAGGAGAAACCCGCCCATCCGAAGTCTAACTACGCAGTCGTGGGCCTGTACTTCTATCCGAACAAGGTCGTGGATGTGGCCAAGGGCATCCGTCCCTCGGCCCGCGGGGAGCTTGAGATCACGAGCGTGAACCAGTGTTTCCTGCAAAGCGGCGAGCTGAAGGTGCAGACGCTCCAGCGCGGCTTCGCGTGGCTGGATACGGGCACGCACGACTCCTTGGCCGAAGCCTCGATCTTCGTGGAGGTCATCGAGAAGCGTCAGGGTCTTAAGATCGCCTGTCTGGAAGGCATCGCCTACCGCAACGGGTGGATCACGGCGGACAAGCTGCGCGCACTTGCCGAGCCGATGCTCAGGAACCAGTACGGACAATACCTTTTGAAACTCCTCGACGAAAAATAATCCCATGAAAGTTCTGACAACCGCCATAGAGGGCGTGGTTATTCTAGAGCCGGAGGTTTTCGGCGACGCGCGGGGTTACTTCTTCGAGAGCTACTCGCAGCGCCGCTTCGACGCACAGGTCCGTCCCGTGCGCTTCGTGCAGGACAATGAATCGCACTCACGCTACGGCGTGCTGCGGGGCCTCCATTTCCAGAAAGGGCGGTACTCCCAGTCGAAACTCGTCCGCGTGGTCCGGGGCCGCGTGCTCGACGTCGCGGTGGATATCCGCCGCGGCTCCCCCACGTTCGGCCGCCACGTAGCGGTGGAGCTGACGGAAGACAACAAGCGTCAGTTCTTCATCCCGCGGGGCTTCGCGCACGGCTTCGCCGTTCTGAGCGACGAAGCGACGTTCCAATACAAGTGCGACAACCCCTACGCCCCCGAATCGGAGGGCGCCATTGCATGGAACGACCCTTCGCTGGGCATCGACTGGCGTCTGGCCCCCGAAGATGTCGTCCTCTCGCCCAAGGACAGCGCCCATCCGCTGCTGTCGGAGGCCGGGGAGCTGTTCGACTATAACGAAGACTATTATGCTTAATATCCTGATTACGGGAGCGAACGGACAACTTGGGCGCTCCCTGCGGCGTCTTGGCGGCGTCTCGCCCCACAACTACTTCTGTACGGACGTCGCGGAACTTGACATCACCGATGCGGCTGCCGTCCTGCGAACGGTCGAGGAGCGGCGCATCGACGTTATCGTAAACTGCGCGGCCTACACCGACGTGGAGCGGGCCGAGGAGGACGAACCGCGTGCGGACCTGCTGAACCACAAGGCTGCGGGCAATCTCGCGGCGGCGGCCAAGGCGACGGGCGCGACGCTGTTCCACGTCTCGACGGACTACGTCTTCGACGGCACGGCCCATACGCCCTACAGGGAGGATACGGCTCCCTCGCCGCTGGGAGCCTACGGGCGTACGAAGCTTGCGGGCGAACGCGCCGTCATGGCATCTGGGTGCCGGTATCTGATCTTCCGCACGGCGTGGCTCTATTCGGAGTACGGACACAACTTCCTGAAGACGATGCTGCGTCTGACTTCGGAGCGGGATACGCTGCAGGTGGTCTTCGACCAGATCGGCACTCCGACCTACGCCGGGGACTTGGCGCTTGCTATCTTCTCGATCATCGAGTCGGAACGCTACGCGGGCAACGAGGGTGTGTACCACTTCACCGACGAGGGCGTCTGCTCGTGGTACGACTTCGCGGTGGAGATCGCTGCGGCCGCGGGACATGACTCGTGCCGCATCCTGCCCTGCCATACCGCGGAGTTCCCCACCAAGGCGGCACGCCCGGCCTACTCGGTGCTCGACAAAACAAAGGTCAAGGACACCTTCCAGTTGGACATACCCCACTGGAGGGAGGCAATGATCTACTGCCTCGAAAAGTTAAAACACGAACAAGCATGAAACGCAATATCCTGATAACGGGCGGTGCGGGCTTCATCGGCTCGCACGTGGTACGCCTTTTCGTGACGAAATACCCCGATTACCGGATTGTCAACCTGGACAAGCTGACCTACGCCGGGAACCTGGCCAACCTCACGGACATCGAGGGGCGAGAGAACTACACGTTCGTGCGCGCGGACATCTGCGACTTCGAGGCGATGCGTGAGGCGTTCCGGCAGTACGACATCGACGGGGTCATCCACCTTGCGGCCGAAAGCCATGTCGACCGCTCGATCAAAGACCCGCTGACCTTCGCGCGTACCAACGTCCTGGGGACGCTTTCGCTGCTCGAAGCGGCACGGGAGTACTGGGACGGCAAGTGGGACGGTAAACTGTTCTACCACATCTCCACGGACGAGGTGTACGGTGCTCTGGAGCTGACACGCCCTGCAGGCGATCCCTCGGGCGGGGAGAGCGGCGGAGGTCCTTTTGGCGAGGAGTTCTTCACCGAAGAGACGAAGTACGATCCGCACAGCCCCTATTCGGCGTCAAAGGCTTCGTCCGACCACTTCGTACGGGCCTACCACGACACATACGGTATGCCGACGCTGGTTACCAACTGCTCGAACAACTACGGGCCCTACCAGTTCCCGGAGAAGCTGATCCCGCTTTTCCTCAACAACATCCGCCGCGGAAGGCCGCTGCCGGTGTACGGCCGCGGGGAGAACGTCCGCGACTGGTTGTACGTCGAGGACCATGCGCGGGCCATCGACGTAATCTTCCACAAGGGCAAGGTCGCCGACACGTACAACATCGGTGGTTTCAACGAATGGAAGAACATCGATCTGATACGGGTCATCGTCAGGACGGTGGACCGGCTGCTGGGCAACCCCGAAGGGACATCGGAGAAACTGATTACGTACGTCACCGACCGCGCAGGCCACGATCTGAGATACGCCATCGACTCGCGGAAACTCAAGCGGGAACTGGGCTGGCAGCCCAGCCTGCAGTTCGAACAGGGGATCGAAAAGACCGTCCGATGGTACCTCCAAAACCAATCGTGGATGGACGACATTACCTCAGGTGAGTATGAAAAATACTATGATGAGATGTATAAGGGAAGATAAATGACCCGTGACGAGAAAATATATTTTTCCTTACTAAGGATAGGATTAGGAACTGAAAGCCCGGGAGAAATTTTACCGGAATTGGCCGAACTCCAATGGGGTGAAATTTATCGTTCGGCTGTCCGGCAGGGGACGGGGGCATTGATCTGGGATGCTTTGCGGCAATTGCATGCAACGGAATATTTACCATTGTCTTTGCGTGTGCAATGGGCCTATAATGTCGAACAAATTGAAGATCGTTATCGAAAACAGGAAAAAGTATTGGCTGGATTGTCAAAATTCTATGCTTCCCATTCCATTTCGCTGATGCTCTTGAAAGGGTATGGACTGAGCTTTTGCTATCCGTGTCCCGAACATCGGGAATGTGGCGATATCGATATCTGGCTTTTTGGTCGACAGCGTGAAGCGGACGAGTTGTTATGTCGTGAATGGGGAATTCGGATCGATGAAGACAAACACCATCATACAGTTTTTCTCATCGACGGAATTATGGTCGAAAATCATTACGATTTTCTGAATGTTCATGCCCATGCATCGAATCGTGAGATCGAGCAGTTGCTGAGAACCTATGCCGAAATCCATGGAGAAACGATCTGTCTAAAAGATACGGAAATTCATCTTCCATCACCCTCTTTCAATGCATTATTTCTGTTACGGCATGCCGCAGCACATTTCGCTGCAGCGGAGATTGGGATGAGGCATATAGCCGATTGGGGCATGTTCATCCGCCGTTACTGTGATAAGATTGATTGGACGGAGCTTTATGCGATGGCCCGCCGGATGAACATGCATCGATTTCTGAATTGTATAAATGCTATTTCAATAAATAACCTAGGGGTAGATGCTAAACTATTTCCTTCATTCGAACGTGATTTAAAACTCGAAGAGCGGGTTTTAAATGATATTTTGCATCCTGAGTTCAGCGAGAAATTTCCTGAAAAAGGTTTTATCCGGATAATACGGTTTAAATTCCGCCGTTGGTTGGCGAATCGTTGGAAACACCGGATCGTTTACCGGGAAGGTTTGATACATACGTTTTTCAGGCAGGTATACAGCCACCTGCTGAAACCTGAATCGATTGCTCATTAATTGGGGCGAGTTTCCGTTTTGCTGAGGGGTGCGATGAATAACGGCTCATTTTAAAACAGGATAGTTATGAAATATGTGCTATTCTGGTCGATATTCCTCGTCCTGTTTTATCTGTTTGTTTGGCGGATGATCCGCCGGACTCCGGTAACCGGGGACGATGAGAACGAGGACTGGATAGATTGAAATGATGATATCGTACTAAATTATGATATATCAAGTGTTTTTAATTATTCCAATTTTTTGTACTTTTGCAATGGTTATTTGAAGTAAAGAAAATTGGTGCAAGATACTGATAAGAAACCGTTACCTTTTCGTTACCTGTTCTCTTATATAACAGATGTAACGATCCGATAAATCGAATCGTTACGGCTGTTTAGTCCCGTTCCCGTATGAACCGTTAATTTTGTATATGGATTCAGTTTGTCGGAATGCGTAAATCGGTATTCATACTGCTAACGGTTTTCATGGCCTGCCTGCTCTGCAAGGAGTCGGGGAACAGGCCGGACGCTCCATGGAAATTCACGAATGAAACGTTCCTAACCCGTGGGGGGGGGGGGGGGAATTTACTTGCCGACCAATGGCAATGCGAATACGTCTATAATTCCGATTTAAGTCTTACCGGTGTCTTGCAGGAGTGCGAAGAAGCACGCACGTCCGTATCCATGTTCCAGCGCGGAGCCCAAGGGCGCTCGCGTGCTGCGTTTTTATCAATGTGTTGCGTCACATACGGTATTTCGGGCGTTGCCGGACTCGTTGCAAGGGTGCACAGAAAAGGTTTCGCTGCCGGACTGCATGCCGTAGACCATTACGTCTACCGTCTGCGCCGGCTCATTATTTAGCCATGCGGCAAGAAAATTCACAAAAAGCCATGCACGCTGTTTACAGCGAAACAATCATATCGGGCACGCCCCCAGGGCTTTTCCATAGCCCGTCCTAAACAAAAAATGCGCGTACACTGCGGCATAATGCCCGGCCGCATCAGGCCCCGACAATCAAGGCCCGCACGCGCTCCCCGTTTTCAAGCCCGTCACCGTGTCCTTCATTTTTTCACCCGCACCTCGTACAGGTCGCTGCGGCGGTCCTTGAGGTTGCAGACCTCTTTCGGAATTTCCATGACGACGGTCGGAATAGGCGAAACGCCCGCTGCGGATTGCAGTTCAGAACGATGCATATAAACAAAAGCAAACGAGGCGACGGTCTGGAAACCGAAACCTCGTTTACAACAGTGAATTTCCCGCGGATGCGGTCCTTTTTCATAACGGGAATCCCCCTACTCCCACTCGATGGTTGCGGGCGGTTTGGAGGAGATGTCGTAGACTACGCGGTTGACCCCCTTGACCTTGTTGATGATGTCGTTCGACACGTTGGCCAGGAACTCGTAGGGCAGGTGCACCCAGTCGGCCGTCATGCCGTCCGTGGAGGTCACGGCGCGCAGGGCCACGCAGCCCTCGTAGGTGCGCTCGTCGCCCATCACGCCGACGCTCTTCACCGGAAGCAGGACAGCCCCCGCCTGCCACACCTGGTCGTACAGCCCGGCGGCGCGCAGCGAGTCGATATAGATTTTGTCGACGTTCTGGAGGATTTCGACCTTCTCGGGCGTGATGTCGCCCAGAATGCGGATCGCAAGGCCCGGTCCCGGGAAGGGATGGCGGCCGATCAGCTGTTCGGAAATGCCCATCGAACGGCCCACGCGGCGCACCTCGTCCTTGAACAGCAGGCGCAGCGGCTCGACGATCTTCAGGTTCATCTTCTCGGGAAGCCCGCCGACGTTGTGGTGCGACTTGATCGTGGCCGAAGGGCCGTTGACCGAACACGACTCGATCACATCCGGATAGATCGTACCCTGCGCCAGCCACTTGACGTCCTTGATCTGAATGGCCTCCTCGTTGAAAACCTCCACGAAGTCGCGGCCGATGATCTTGCGCTTCCGCTCGGGGTCCGTAACGCCCGCCAGATCGCCCAGGAACTTGGCCGAGGCATTCACGCCCTTGACGTTCAGCCCCATGTGCTTATAGGACTCCAGCACCTCCCCGAACTCGTTCTTGCGCAGCAGGCCCGAGTCGACGAAGACGCAGTAGAGGTTCTTGCCGATGGCCTTGTGCAGCAGCACGGCCGCCACCGACGAATCCACGCCGCCCGAAAGCGCCAGCACGACCTTGTCGTCGCCCAGCTTCTCGCGCAGTTCGCGCACGGTAGCCTCCACGAAACCCTCCGAGGTCCACGACTGCCCGCAGCCGCAGATGTCCACGACGAAGTTTTTGAGCAGCTGCGTGCCGTCGGTCGAATGGTACACTTCGGGGTGGAACTGGATGCCCCACGTCTGCTCGCCCCCGACGTGGAAGGCGGCGACGCGCACGTCCTCGGTGCTGGCGATCAGTTCATAGTTGTCGGGCACGCGCGTAATGGTGTCGCCGTGCGACATCCACACCTGCGTGCGGGCCGGAAGGCCGCGCATCAGCGCATCCGAGGCGTCGCCCACGGTGAGCATCGCACGGCCGTATTCGCGGCTGGGCGCGGGCTGCACCTCGCCGCCGAAAGCCGAGGCGAGGAACTGCGCGCCGTAGCAGACGCCCAGCAGCGGCAGTTTGCCCTTGATGGCCGAAAGGTCGGGAGTCGGGGCCTGTGCGTCCCGCACGGAGAAGGGACTGCCCGAAAGAATCACGCCCCGCACCGACGCGTCTATCGCCGGAATTTTGTTGAAGGGGTGGATTTCGCAATAGACGTTCAGTTCGCGGACACGGCGTGCGATCAACTGCGTGTACTGCGATCCGAAGTCGAGAATCAGGATTTTTTCCATATCAGTCGTTCAATTACTTTCCAAAATTTCGATAGCCCACCCACACGCGCCGGAGAAGATAACCCAACGCCGCCGCAAGGACCAGCGTACGCAGCACCGGAAGGCGGGTGATCAGCCATGCGGCGAACAGTGCGAACGCCGCCGCCAGAATCCACCAGTCGTATTTCGAAACCGGGAGTCCCATCTACCGTTCGCTCGAATAGTTGGGCGCCTCGCTCGTGATGGCTACGTCGTGCGGATGGCTCTCCTGCATGCCCGAAGCCGTGATGCGGATGAACCGGGCCTGTTTGAGCGTCTCGATGTCCTTCGCGCCGCAGTAGCCCATGCCCGAACGGACGCCGCCGATGAGCTGGTAAACCGTCTCGGAAAGGGAGCCCTTGAACGGCACGCGCGCGGCGATGCCTTCGGGAACGAGCTTGCTGATGTTGCCTTCGCAGCCCTTCTGGAAATAGCGGTCGGCCGACCCGGCCTTCATGGCGTCGATCGAACCCATGCCGCGGTAGCTCTTGAACTTGCGGCCGTTGAAGATGATCGTCTCGCCCGGAGCCTCCTCCGTGCCGGCGAACATCGAACCGATCATCACGCAGTCGCCGCCCGCAGCCAACGCCTTAACCAGATCGCCCGAATAACGCAGTCCGCCGTCGGCGATCACCGGAACGCCGCTCTCGCGGGCCACGCAGGCCACGTCGTAGATGGCCGTCAGCTGGGGAACGCCCACACCCGCGATGATGCGCGTCGTGCAGATCGAACCGGGACCGATGCCGACCTTCACGCCGTCGGCGCCGTTCTCGATCAGGTAGCGCGCGGCCCCGCCCGTGGCGATGTTGCCCACCACCACGTCGAGCGACGGATAAACCTCCTTGATCCGCTTGAGCATCGAAACGATGTTGGCCGAATGGCCGTGCGCCGAGTCGAGCACCACGGCGTCGACGTCCTCGGCGACCAGCGCCTTCACGCGGTCCATCGCGTCGGGCGTAACGCCGACGCCGGCCGCCACGCGCAGGCGGCCCTTCGCGTCCTTGCAGGCATTGGGGTGATCCTGCACCTTGGTGATGTCCTTATAAGTGATCAGCCCCACCAGACGGCCTGCGTCGTCCACCACGGGGAGCTTTTCGATCTTGCTGTTGAGCAGTATTTCCTGGGCGTGGGAGAGTTCGGGATTGTGCGTCGTCACGAGGCGGTCGCCGGGCGTCATCACCTCCTCGATGCGGCGCGACATGTCGCGCTGGAAACGCAGGTCGCGGTTGGTGACGATGCCGATAAGCATCCTGTCCGCATCCACGACCGGAATGCCTCCGATCTTGTTCTCTTTCATCAGGTTCAGCGCGTCGCCGACGGTGTGGTCCTTGGAAATGGTCACCGGATCGTAGATCATGCCGTTCTCGGCGCGCTTCACCTTGCGGACCTGCGCGGCCTGCTCGGCGATGGTCATGTTCTTGTGGATCACGCCGATTCCTCCTTCCCGCGCCAGGGCGATGGCCAGCGGCGCTTCGGTTACCGTGTCCATGGCGGCGGACACAATGGGGATGTTGAGAGAGATATTTCGCGAGAAACGGGTCTGAACATTGACCTCTCGCGGCAACACTTCCGAATAGGCGGGTATAAGCAGCACATCGTCGAAGGTAAGTCCCTCGGGCTGAACCCTTTCATTGATAAAAGACATAATGAACGTGGATTTTTGTTGCTCGCAAATGTAGTGTTTTTTTTCGAAACGGCCTAATTTCCGGACCTATCCGCCGGTTTTTTTATCAACATTCTATCAATAGGTTCGGCGGAAGACTTTTTGTGCTATCTTTAAATGCAGAATCGACCCACCATTCCGAAATGAAAAGAGACCTGCTCCTCCTGCTTGCGGCCGCCATCGCCGGCTGCGCACCCCGACATACGATCACGGGGCATATCGACAACCTGACCAACGATTCACTCTGCATCGTGCACTGCGCGATCGAAGATATGCCCGGTCTCAAAGGAGATGACGACCAACGGATCACCTACGACACGATCGTCGCCGCCAACGGGCGATTTGCATACGACACGCCTGTCGAGCGGCCGACACAATTCATCATCATCCCCATGCAGCTCATGGAATTCGATCAGGGAAGACGCCATTCGACCAGCACTTCGGACATGAAATTATTCCTCGACAAGGGCGAACACGCCGTACTCCGGGGCCGGATCGACTCGACGGTTTTCAACTGCACGCTTTCGGGCACACGTCTCAACGAAGATCACAGCCGCCATTATCAGGAATTGCGGTCCTTCTGGATCGAAGGCCAGCGATTGCAGGATGCCATGGCCGGAAAAAGCCGCGCGGAACAGGAAGCGCTCTACGAGCGGTTCCGGCAGGTGATGGCCCGCCGCCGGGCTTGCGAAATGGACTACATCGACGCCAATCCGGACAACCCGCTCGCAGGGTACTGCCTGACGAAAATACCCATCGACAGCGTTTTAACATACCACGAACGACTCGCCGATGCGGCCCGCAACTCGATATTTAGGCCATTGCTCGAACCGCTGCTGGCCAAAGCCGGAAAATACCGCCTGATCCGGCTGGCCGAAGCGAAGATCGTCGCCGGCAGCCCCGCTCCGGACTTCACGCTGAAAACCGCCGACGATAAGAATTTCACCCTCTCGTCGCTTCGCGGAAAGTATGTCGTGCTCGACTTCTGGGGCAGCTGGTGCGGATGGTGCATCAAAGGAATCCCGGAGATGAAGAGATACTACGACCGTTATAAAAGCAAACTGGAAATAGTCGGCGTCGACTGCAACGACACTCCGGAGAGATGGCTCGCCGCGGTCGAAGAACACCGGTTGCCGTGGATCAACGTCCGCAATCCGAAAGACGTTCCGGCAGCGGAAGACATCTCCGTCGAATATGCTGTCAGCGGATACCCCACCAAGGTGATCATCGGTCCCGACGGCCTCATCATCGGAAAATACGCGGGCGAAGGACCCGATTTCTACGAGGCCCTGCACAAGACGATCAAATAGCCTTCTTTAGCCTTCTGCAACGCAAGCCCCGGCTGAAATGTTCCAGCCGGGGCTTGCGTGTATAAGGAATCAGGGACTAATACTGCTCCTTTTCGTTGGGGAAATCGCACTCCTTCACATCCCTGACATACTGCTCCACGGCACCGGTCATCACCGTGTGCAGGTCGGCGTAGCGGCGCAGGAAGCGCGGCGAGAACCCTTTGTTGATACCCAGCATGTCGTGGATCACGAGCACCTGGCCGTCGCAGCCCGCGCCGGCGCCGATGCCGATCGTCGGGGTCGGAATCTCGGCGGTCACGCGCGCGGCCAGCGCCGCGGGAATCTTTTCGAGCACGATGCCGAAACAGCCCGCCTCGCTCAGCAGGTGCGCGTCGCGCAGCAGTTTTTCGGCCTCGGCCTCTTCCTTGGCGCGGACGGCGTAGGTTCCGAACTTGTGGATCGACTGGGGCGTCAGGCCGAGGTGTCCCATGACGGGAATGCCGGCCGAGAGAATGCGCTGGACCGATTCGAGGATCTCCTCGCCGCCCTCCATCTTCACGGCGTCGGCCTCGGTCTCCTTCATAATGCGGATGGCCGAATCGAGCGCCACCTTCGAGTTGCCCTGATAGGTTCCGAACGGCAGGTCGACGACGACCAGCGCCCGCTCCACGGCACGCACGACCGAACGGGCGTGGTAGATCATCATATCGAGGGTGATGGGAACCGTGGTCTCGTAACCGGCCATCACGTTGGCGGCCGAGTCGCCCACGAGAATCACGTCGATACCCGCGGCATCGACGATCTTCGCCATCGAATAGTCGTAAGAGGTGAGCATGGCGATCTTCTCGCCCCGCTGTTTCATCTCCGTCAGGCGGTAAGTCGTTACCGCGCGGACGGTGCTTTCTACTGACATTTTTTCAGATTTTAAGTTTTACAACGCGGCAAAGTTAACGCTTCGGACGGATTTGGCAAAAGAAACTCCATAAAACGACGCCGCCCGACACCGAGACGTTGACCGAATGCTTGGTCCCGGCCTGCGGGATTTCGACGGCCCCGTCGCACCGATCGACGGCCTCCTGCCCCACGCCGTCGACCTCGTTGCCGAAGACGAGCGCATACTTCACCCCCGGCACGGCACGAAACTCATCGAGCATCACGGCCCCCTCGACCTGCTCCACGGCGTAGACCGCATATCCTTCGGCACGCAGCTGCGCAATGCACCCGACGGTCGAAGCGCAATAACTCCAGGACACGGTCATCTCGGCCCCCAGAGCCGTTTTGTGGATGTCACGGCTGGGCGGAGTGGCGGTGATGCCGCACAGGACGATCCGCTCCACGGCGAAAGCGTCGCCCGTGCGGAAAAAGGCCCCGACGTTCTGGGCCGAACGAACGTTGTCCAGCACCACCGTGACAGGCATCTTTTCCATCGCGGCGAACTCCTCGGCCGAAGGCCTGCCGAGTTCTTCGTTGGTGATTTTGCGCATAATGGGTTCGGAACGATTGATTTCGGGGGCAAAAGTAAATAAAATTAAAATCTTTTCCTTACTTTTGTCAGCTATATTCCGTTGACACCTATGAAAAAACTTTTACTCTTGCTCGCCCTTTCCGGATGCGTCGCCGCAGGACACGCACAGGAGATTCTGCTGGGAACCGATTTCAAAATGTATTTCGACAACAAGGAATTCGGCAGCAACGAGTTCGCCGTGCCGGGACTGGACATCGAATCGGGCACGGACTTCGCGGCCCGGCTGACGCCCCGTGTCGGCATCCGGTGGGACGAGAAAAACACGCTGGTCATCGCCGCGGACATGATCAAGAATTTCGGAACCCAGGAATCGGCCTATCTTTCGGAGATCAAACCCGTCTTCTACTACCAGTTCCAGACGCCCAAGGTGACGGCCGCGGCCGGTATCTTCACGCGCGACATGATGCACGACGACGACTATTCGACGGCATTCTTCTCCGAGTCGGAACGCTTCTTCCACAACCGCATGAACGGCGTGCTGGCGCAGTACAACGGAAAAAGGAACTCCTACGTCGAGTTCGTCTGCGACTGGGAGGGCATGTACTCGACCCTCTCGCGCGAAAAGTTCCGCATCCTGCTCGCCGGACGCCACTACCTCGACACGTTCTACTATGGGTTCAACTACTCGATGTTCCACTATGCGGGACAGCAGGGCGCGCCGATCGAAAACGTCGTCGACCTGCAACTGCTCAACCCCTGCGTCGGCGTGCGGTTCAACGCCTTCTTCGATTTCGACATCAAACTGGGAGCTTTGCTCACGGCCCAGCGCGACCGCAGTTTCGGCCACTCGTGGGAAAAGCCCTGCATGGGCGAGTTCGCCTTCCGGATCAGCCGCTGGGGACTGTCGCTCGACGAACGCCTCTATGTCGGCGACAACATCCACCCCTTCTTCTACGGACATGAACTCGAAGACGGCACACCGCTCCCCTACGGCCGCGAGTTGTACCCCGCCGAGAGTTTCTTCCGCACCGACCAGAAGGTGTACAGCCGCACGGCGCTCTCCTACCGCCGCTCGTTCTTCGACGACACGGTCTCGGTCCGCGCGGAGTTCGCCGCCCACCACGACGGCACGGCCCTGGGAACCCAGCAGATGCTGGTCGTGGGGGTGAAACTGCTCAAAACCGTTTACAACAGCAAGAATCATAAAAAATAATATGGCAAGCGAAACAAACGAAACACGGGAGAAGTCGCTGAACTTCCTCGAAGA
>ERZ827043.1377-NODE-1377-length-24971-cov-2.986314_pt1 | contig 24971 bp, 19 predicted proteins | sample MGYA00519923_ERZ827043 | MGnify/ENA primary metagenome ERZ827043 (study PRJEB31778, sample SAMEA3449251) | human gut metagenome | biome: human gut; feature: human-associated habitat; material: faeces | place: United Kingdom | collected 2010/2012 ... | reverse complement strand
CAACAATTGCACCAGCAGTTGCAACAGTAACATGTATGATATTCACATGGGTAAGATATGGTAAGCCAGATGTTTCAATGTGTTTAAATGCTTCACTTGCAGGTCTTGTTGGTATAACAGCTCCTTGTGATGTAACAGATGCATTTGGTGCAACAATGATAGGTATTGTTTCTGGCCTTTTAGTAGTATTCGGCGTATGGCTTCTTGACTACAAGCTTCATGTTGATGATCCTGTAGGTGCTGTCGCAGTACATATGATGAATGGTATCTGGGGTACAATTGCTGTTGGCCTTTTTGCAACAAGTTCAGCTCCAGGATATGCAATTGCTTTAGAAGGTGGTTCAATTAAGGGCGAAGGTCTTTTCTATGGTGGTGGATTCACACAGCTTGGACTTCAGTTATTAGGATTTGTATCAGTTGCAGCATGGGCAGCTGTATGCATGGTGATTGTGTTCACAGTAATTAAGGCTACAATCGGACTCAGAGCTTCTAAGGAAGAAGAAATCAGAGGTCTTGATATTATGGAACATGGTCTTTCAAGTGCTTATGCAGGATTTGAATTCGGCGGAATGGATTTTGTTGACGGAGATGTTGATGTAATCGGTTCAGAATCAATGGAAGCTTCTGTACCTGCTCTTGTTAAGACATCTGATGCGGGTGATGGCAAGAAGATTACCAAGGTTGAGATTCTTATGAAGCAGGAGAGATTCGAGAGATTCAAGAAGGCCATGAACGATATCGGAGTTACAGGTATGACAGTTACACAGGTTCTTGGATGTGGTACACAGAAGGGTGCTCCTGAATATTACAGAGGTGTTCCAATGGATATCCAGCTTCTTCCTAAGACACAGGTTGAGATGGTAATATCTTCAGTTCCTGTAATGGATGTTATCAATGCTACAAGAAAGGCTCTCTATACAGGTCATATCGGTGATGGTAAGATTTTTGTATATGATGTTGAGGATGTAGTAAAGGTAAGAACCGGAGAATCAGGTTATGACGCACTTCAGGGTGAAGACGATTAATATAATGATTTAGTAATAATAAGAATATGTAAATCGTGGGATTGGACTTTTTCAATGCTTGGTCATTGGAGAAGTCCAATTTTAATGGCATTGTATTGATTTTAATAATGAAATAAGCATGAAATCTCACATTTATGCCTTTACTTTTGGAGATAAAGATAATAAAATATTAAGTAGTATGTAGGGACGTATAATGTATATCTGGTTATTTATAGCTGGTACATTTATGCCGCCTAAATTTTCTTAAGGAGGAAATATTTATAATGGCAAGACAGAAACATTCTATGGATGGTAATACAGCCGCTGCACATGTAGCTTATGCATATACAGAAGTTGCTGGTATCTATCCAATCACACCATCAAGCCCGATGGCAGATTATGTTGACCAGTGGTCAGCAGCCGGAAGAAAGAACATTTTCGGCAGTACTGTTAAGGTAGTTGAGATGGAATCAGAGGCTGGTGCTGCAGGTACAGTTCATGGTTCTTTAGGTGTAGGTGCATTAACAACAACATTTACAGCTTCACAGGGCCTTTTACTTATGATTCCTAATATGTATAAGATAGCTGGTGAGCAGCTCCCATGCGTATTCGACGTATCTGCCCGTACAGTATCATCACATGCATTGAACATCTTTGGTGATCATTCAGATGTATATGCATGTCGTCAGACAGGTTTTGCAATGCTTTGTGAAACTAACCCACAGGAGGTTATGGATCTTTCACCAGTAGCTCACTGTGCAGCACTTGAAGGAAAGACACCTTTCCTTAACTTCTTTGATGGTTTCCGTACATCACACGAGATTCAGAAGATTGAAGAGTGGGATTACGAAGATCTTAAGGATATGTGCCCAATGGATGCAGTTGAAGAATTCAGAGCACACGCTCTTAATCCTAATCATCCATCAGCTCGTGGTTCACATGAGAATGGTGATATCTTCTTCCAGCACAGAGAGGCTTGTAACTCAGTTTATGATGCTCTTCCAGCAGTAGTTGAGAAGTACATGAACAAGGTTAACGAGAAGCTCGGTACTAATTATGGATTATTTAACTACTATGGTGCACCAGATGCAGAGCGAGTAATCATCGCTATGGGTTCTGTTAACGACGTAGTAGAAGAAGTTATTGATTATCTTACAGCTAAGGGTGAAAAGGTTGGTCTTATTAAGGTAAGACTTTACAGACCATGGTCATCAGAAGCTATCTTAAAGGTTATTCCTAAGACAGCTAAGAAGATTGCTGTACTTGACAGAACAAAGGAGCCAGGTTCTCTTGGTGAGCCTCTTTTCCTTGATGTTGCTACAACACTTCGTGAAGCAGGACTTAACGACATCACATTAGTTGGTGGCAGATATGGTCTTGGTTCTAAGGATACACCACCTTCATCTATCTTCGCTGTATATAAGGAATTAGAGAAGGATGCTCCTAAGAACAGATTCACAATCGGTATCGTTGATGATGTTACTAACCTTTCACTTCCAGAAGTTAAGCCAGCTCCAATTACTTCAGCTGCTGGTACTAAGGAATGTAAGTTCTGGGGTCTCGGTGGAGATGGTACAGTAGGTGCTAACAAGAACTCTACTAAGATTATCGGTGACCACACAGACAAGTACATTCAGGCATACTTCCAGTATGATTCTAAGAAGACAGGTGGTATCACGATTTCTCACTTAAGATTTGGTGATAACCCAATTAAGAGTCCATATTACATCAATCAGGCTGACTTCGTAGCATGTCATAACCCAGCATATGTTACACAGGGTATGAAGATGGTACAGGATGTTAAGCCAGGCGGAGTATTCATGATTAACTGTCAGTGGACAGATGAAGAATTAGGACATCATCTTAACGCTGAAGCTAAGAAGTACATTTATGATAACAAGATTCAGCTTTACACAATCAATGCTATTGATAAGGCTATCGAAATCGGTATGGGTAAGAGAACTAACACAATCTTACAGTCTGCTTTCTTTAAGTTAGCTGATGTAATGCCTATCGATGATGCTATTAAGTTCATGAAGGAAGCTGCTAAGAAGTCTTACTCTAAGAAGGGTGATGCTGTAGTAGAGATGAACTACAAGGCTATTGATGCCGGTGTAGATGCTATACATAAGGTAGAAGTTCCAGATTCTTGGGCTAATCCAGAAGCAGATGCTCCTAAGGAAGCTAAGACAGGACGTCCAGAAGTTGTTAAGTTAGTTAACGATCTTCTTGAGCCAATTTCTAAGATGGATGGTGACAGCCTTCCAGTTTCAGCATTCAAGGATTGCGCTGATGGTCAGTTCGAAACAGGTGCTTCTGCATACGAGAAGAGAGGAACAGCAGTTATGGTTCCAGAGTGGGATCCAGCAGCCTGCGTTCAGTGTAACAGCTGTGCATTTGTTTGTTCACATGCAACAATCAGACCATTTATTCTTTCAGCTGATGAAGTTACAGCAGCTCCAGCAAACATCAAGCTTGCAGATTCTAAGCATGCTGTAGATACAACTATGAAGTATACAATGTCTGTATCTCCTTTAGATTGTATGGGATGTGGCGAGTGTGTTACTGTATGTCCTAAGGCAGGAGAAGCTATTAAGATGGTTCCACAGGAGTCTCAGTCAGCTGAGCAGCCTGTATTTGATTACCTCGTTGCTAACGTTGGTAAGAAGGAAATCAAGCCAGCGCTTGTTGAAACTCCAATCGGTTCTCAGTACAACCAGCCATTACTTGAATTCTCAGGTTCATGTGCAGGATGCGCAGAGACATCATATGCTAGATTAATTACACAGTTATTCGGTGAGCAGATGTACATTTCTAATGCTACAGGTTGTTCTTCAATCTGGGGTAACCCAGCTGCTACTTCACCATATACAGTAAACAAGGATTCTAAGAAGGGTCCAGCTTGGTGTAACTCATTATTCGAGGATAATGCTGAGCATGGTTTAGGTATGTATATTGGTCAGAAGTACATCAGAGAGCAGGCTATCGAGATGATCGAAGAGATGGCTGCATCTGATAAGGCATCTGCTGAGTTCAAGGCAGCAGCAGCTAAGTACATCGAGACTAAGGATGATACTAAGGCTAACACACCAGCTACAGAAGCTCTTGTTGCAGAGTTAGAGAAGGCAGCTGCAGATGGTTGTCCAACAGCTCCACAGGTATTAGCTAAGAAGGATTACCTTGCTAAGAAGTCTGTATGGATCTTCGGTGGTGATGGATGGGCTTACGATATCGGTTACGGCGGATTAGACCACGTACTTGCTTCTGGTGAGAACGTTAACGTTATGGTATTCGATACAGAAATGTATTCTAACACAGGTGGACAGGCTTCTAAGGCTTCTAACATCGGTGAGGTTTGCCAGTTCGCTGCAGCAGGTAAGGAAATCGGAAAGAAGAGCCTTTCTGAAATCGCTATGCAGTATGGTTATGTATATGTAGCTCAGATTGCTCTTGGTGCTAACATGGCTCAGGCTCTTAAGGTAATCAAGGAAGCTGAGGCTTACAACGGACCATCACTTATCATTGGTTACGCTCCTTGCGAACTTCACGGTATCGCTAAGGGTGGTATGAACCACTGCCAGGATGAGATGAAGAAGGCTGTTAAGGCTGGTTACTGGAACCTCTTCTCATTCAACCCAGCACTTAAGGCTGAAGGAAAGAATCCATTCACACTTACATCTAAGGAAGGTGATGGATCATATCAGGAATTCCTTAATAACGAGGCTCGTTATACAAGACTTGTTAAGCCATTCCCAGAAAGAGCTGAGAGACTCTTCACTAAGTCTGAGGAAGTTGCTAAGGAAAGATATGAGCATCTCCAGAAGTTAGTTGAACTTTACAAGTAATTAATATACAACTTAATAGTTTGTATGTTTCTCAAATGCTCCCGCAGGGCTTGTCCCTGCGGGAGTTTTTTGTGGTGGGGAGTTGGGGATATTGCATTACTTATTATAAAGATGGGGTGGCAAATACGATTGTACTTGCTGGAAAAGTTACATGGAATGGAGCAGATTATAAGGTGGATAAAGAATCATATGATAAACTGAAAGAATATATTGATACTTTGTATAAATAACTTGATAATCAAACTAATATGTATTATAATTTGAAAATCAAAATAATTGGAGGCTCAAATTGAATACAAATGTTTTAAATAAGAAAAAATTGATTGCAAGTATTATATTTAAGGTAATATCACTGATTGCTTCAGTGTATGGTCTTGTGTTTACGATTGACAGTATTAAGTCATTTACATTTTTTACAACGCTGTCTAATGTGGCACTTGATATTGTGCTGGCGGTGTTTATTGTGCTTGATGTTATACTGCTTACGAAGGAAAAGGATTATAAGAGCAATGGGCTTTATATTCTTAAATTCCTTATGACACTTTCGATTACACTGACATGTCTGGTGTATATGATTATTCTTGGACCGACTTCAGAGAATGGACTGATTGGTGCATATCTTCATAATTATGCAGGAAGTCTTGGAGTACATTTAATTGGTCCGGTATTTGCAATTGCTGATTTCCTTATGTTTGATAAGGGCTTTGTGGCAAAGAAAATATATGCAATATATGCAGTTATTCCACCACTTTGCTATGTTGCATTCGTATATATTCTGGCTGCACTTGGGGTAAGATGGTATGATACAATGACAGCACCTTATAACTTCCTTAATTATGCTGCACCGACAGGCTGGTTTGGCTGGGATTTAAGCAAGATGGGATCTGAATCTCTAGGAATCGGAGTTGTGTATATGATTGTGGTTCTATTGCTTATATTTATTGGAATAGGGCTTTTATATCTTGCAATTAACGGAGCAGGCAGAGGAGCTAAGGCACAGAAAGCAGAGCTTGTGAGCGAGTAGAATGTTAAAAATGTCCGGCATGCGATTTACAATGAATTGCATGCCGGACATTTTATATACTTTTTCATTGTCTTACTTTATGCTATAATATCGGGCAGGAATTGAAGAAGATTAAATATAGAAAACAGGAGAAGATTATGAAAGAGAATCTTAAGAAGCTGGCTAAATACTATAAGCCGTATTTAGGCACATTTATACTTGATATGATACTGGCAATGATGTCAGCAGCGGTGGCACTTGTGATACCACTTGTTGTAAGGTTCATTACATCAAAGGTCGCATATATGAGTGCCAATGAAGCACTTTCAAGAATTATGATTATTGTTGGAGTACTTTTTGTGCTTGTACTGATACAGTGGGGCTGCAACTACTATATATCTAATTATGGACATGTAATGGGTGCAAAGATTGAGTACGATATGAGGGCAGAGATATTCAATCATTATCAGAAGCTCTCATATTCATTCTATGATGACCAGAAGGTTGGACAGTTATTGTCAAGAATAACATCGGATTTGTTCGATATTACAGAGCTTTTGCATCATGGACCAGAGAATATAACTATTTCACTAATTAAGATAATTGGTGCATTATGCATATTAAGTTCGATTGACTTAAGACTTACGATTGCCGCATTTGTGCTGATTCCGTTCATGCTTGTATTCGCGTATGTGCTTAACAAGCGCATGAAGAGAGCATTTAAAAGAAACAGGGTAAGAATCGGTGAGATAAATGCACAGATAGAGGACAATTTGTCTGGAATAAGGGTTGTTAAGTCATTTGCAAATGAAGATATTGAATGTGAGAAATTTAAGAAAGGCAATGACTTGTTCCTTGAATCTAAGAGAGACAGCTATCATTATATGGGAATGTACAATGCAGGACTTACTGCATTTACAACAATGATAAATGTAATCGTAATCGCAGCAGGCGGTATTGGAATTGCAAAGGGCTGGGTAAATATTACGGATTTCGTTACATTTTTACTGTATATAAATATTTTTACGGAGCCAGTTAAGGTGCTTATTGATTTCACAGAGCAGTTCCAGAATGGCTATTCGGGTTACGAAAGATTCTTAGAGATTCTTTCAGTAGAGCCGGAAATAGCTGATAAGCCTGACGCAAAGGAGCTTACTGATGTGAAGGGTGCAATAACATTTGAAAATGTGTCCTTCAGATATAAGGACGGTGTGGACGAAGTGCTTTCCGGGGTTAATCTGTCAGTAAGACCGGGAGAATATGTTGCACTTGCAGGTCCTTCGGGAGTTGGAAAGACAACACTCTGCTCGCTTATTCCAAGATTTTATGAGGTGACGGGCGGTTCGATTAAGATTGACGGAACAGATATCAAAGATGTTACACTTAAAAGCCTGCGTGACCATATTGGAGTTGTACAGCAGGATGTGTATCTGTTTATGGGTACAATTAAAGAGAACATAAGATATGGAAAGCCAGATGCTACAGACGAAGAAGTAATTCAAGCGGCAAAGCTTGCAAATGCGCATGATTTTATTATGAGCTTTGAGAACGGATACGACACAGATATCGGACAACGCGGAGTCAAATTGTCAGGCGGTCAGAAGCAGAGATTGTCAATTGCAAGAGTATTCTTAAAGAATCCGCCAATTCTTATATTTGATGAGGCGACATCAGCACTTGATAATGAGAGTGAGCAGATTGTACAGGAATCACTTGAGAAGCTGGCTAAGAACAGAACCACATTTGTAATAGCACACAGACTTACAACTATTGAAAATGCGGAGGAAATCCTGATGCTTACTGACGAGGGCATCAAGGAGAGAGGAACTCACGAGGAGCTTATGAAGCTTGATGGTGAGTATGCAAGAATGGTTAAGATACACAGCAGAACATAACATACCAGTTTACAATGTTTATATGCAATGCTATTATATAGGAAACGTTGGAAGGAAGATGATAATCATGGACAGAACAAGAAGATTAAGAATGAATGCGACATTAAGAGATATGGTAAGAGAGAATCATGTAAGGGTGGACGAGCTTATATACCCTGTATTTGTTACGGAGGAGAACGATGTAATACAGGAAGTACCATCAATGCCGGGAATATGTCAGTATTCGCTTGACCATGTTCTTGAAGAAATCGGACGTGCTGTAGAGGTTGGAATTAAGGGAATTCTGCTTTTTGGAATACCTGTACATAAAGATGAGGTCGGAAGTGAGGCATATGACGAGGAAGGTGTTGTGTGCAGGGCAATCCGCCTTATTAAGGATGCTTATCCAGAGCTTGTTATCATGGCTGATGTGTGCCTGTGTGAGTACACATCACATGGACACTGCGGACTTGTAAAAGATGGCGTTATATTAAATGATGAGACACTGCCGCTTCTTGCAAAGGCGTCAGTTGCTTATGCAAAAGCGGGGGCAGATATAATTGCACCGAGTGACATGATGGATAAGAGAGTTGAGGCAATCAGAAATGCACTTGATGAGGCAGGACTGGTTAATATTCCTATATGTTCATACAGTGCCAAATTTGCATCAGGATATTACGGACCGTTCAGGGATGCCGCACATTCAGCACCGGGATTTGGTGACAGAAAGACATATCAGATGGACCCGGCTAATGGAAAAGAAGCGTTAAGGGAAGTTGAAGAAGACATATTAGAAGGTGCAGACATGATTATTGCAAAACCGGCACTCGGATATATGGACGTTATGAAAGAGATAGCGCTTAACTTCAATATTCCAATTGTCGCTTATAATGTAAGCGGTGAGTACACGATGGTTAAGGCAGCAGCAATGAATGGCTGGATTGATGAGAAGAAGATTGTAATGGAGAATATGACAGGCTTTAAGAGAGCCGGAGCTAAGATGATAATAACATATCATGCTATAGATGTGGCAAAATGGTTAAAGGAAGAGTAACATTTTTAGCAGTATTAAATTAAGCAAGAGGAGCTGGTTTTATGAATGAAGAGATGTCAAATGATTTATATGAGAGAGCAGTAAAACATATGCCGGGTGGTGTAAACAGTCCTGTCAGGGCATACAAGGCAGTTGACAGAGTGCCAAGATTCATAGCTTCTGCCAAGGGAGACAGAATTACTGATGTAGACGGGAATGAAATGATTGACTACATATGTTCATGGGGACCGGGAATATTAGGCCATGCACATGACAGAGTAATCGCAAAGGTTAAGGAAGCTGCGGAAGCAGGCCTTACATATGGTGCGCCAACCAAGAGAGAAGTTGAGATGGCAGAGCTTATATACGAGCTTATTCCTACAATGGAGGTGAGCCGTCTTGTAAGCTCAGGAACAGAAGCTGTTATGAGTGCAATCCGTGTGGCAAGAGGCTACACCGGAAGAGACAAGATAATTAAGTTCAGAGGCTGTTATCATGGACATTCGGACGGACTTTTGGTAAAAGCCGGTTCAGCAGCACTTACAACATCAGTTCCAGACAGTGCAGGAGTTCCTGCTGATTACACTAAGAATACACTTGTAGCAGAGTACAATGACTGCGATTCTGTGAAGGAGCTTTTTGATAACAATAAAGATGAAATAGCTGCGGTAATAGTTGAACCTGTTGCAGCTAACATGGGAGTTGTGCTTCCAAGACATGGATTTCTTGAATTCTTAAGAGACATAACTAAGGAGAATGGAAGCCTTCTTATATTTGATGAGGTAATAACAGGCTTCAGACTTTCAATTGGCGGAGCACAGGAGTACTTCAACATAAAGCCAGACCTTACAACTCTTGGAAAGATTGTAGGTGGGGGTATGCCAGTCGGCGCATATGGCGGACGAGCTGACATTATGCGAATGGTAAGTCCTGACGGCCCTGTATATCAGGCAGGAACATTGTCTGGTAACCCGATTGCAACAGCAGCAGGCTTAGAGACTTTAAGAATCTTAAGAGATAATAAGGATATATACGACAGACTTGAGACTAAGACAAAGCGTATTGCTGACAGTGTAAGAAAATGTGGAGCCGGAAGGGTATCGGTTAATCAGATTGGCTCACTTATGAGCATATTCTTTACACCAGATGCAGTAGAGGATTATGACAGTGCAGTAAAGTCAGACACTAAGAAGTATGCAGAATACTTTGGACATATGCTTGATAACGGAATATACATTGCACCATCACAGTTTGAGGCAATGTTCGTATCAGATGCACACACTAATGAAGATATCAACCGTACAATAGAGGTTATGAAAGAATTCTTCAGGAAATAATTCGGATAGTAAGTGGGAATACAGATGCAGTTAGGATATGTAGGAATTAATTATAAGAATACAGACCTTTCAGTAAGGGATAAAATTACATTCACAGACAGCGGGATAGCAGACTTTATGCAGCAGGCAGAGGAAGCAGGTGTGAACCAGTGCATGTGCCTTTCAACATGCAACAGATGCGAAGTGTTTTATCTGTATGAGGATGAAACATTTGTACAAGTAATGTCCGATTTATTCAATGATTATTTTGGACTTACTGATACTAAATTAGCCGGTGTCAAATGTGGTGAAGAAGCACTGGTATATCTGTTTTGCATAGCCGCCGGACTTGAAAGCATGGTGCTTGGAGAGGATCAGATACTAGGCCAGTTAAAGGATGCGGCAGACCTTTCAAGAACGCTTGGACACAGCGGGAAAGAGCTTAATTATATAGTAAGAGAAGCGGTAAGCTGTGCAAAGCGGATTAAGACAGAGTACAAGGTAAGTGAAAAACCAGTATCTGTATGCTATGTCGGTATTCAGGAGTTAGACAGAGTATGCGGCATATCAGGAAAGCATGCACTCGTTATAGGAAGCGGCAAAACAGCGGCTCTTGCCATAAGATATCTGGCAGAATATGGCGCTGATGTAACAGTGTGTTCAAGAACTTATCAGCATGCGAAGGACCTGCTTAAGGAATTTCCAGATATTCAGGTTATTGCATATGATAAGAAAACAGAAGCACTTAAAAGCAGTGATATAGTTGTCTCAGCGACTTCATCACCTCATCTGGTGATTAAATGTGCTGAATTATCAGGGGGTAAAAAGATGACACTTCTTGATCTTGCTGCACCAAGAGATATAGAAAAATCTGCAGGCAGCCTTGATGGAGTGACTCTTATTGACCTTGACAGGATAGGTGGGATTGTGAAGTCTAATCAGAATGAGAGAGCACATTTGCTTAAAGAAAGCCAGTGCGTGATTGATGAGTATATAGCGGAAACAAAGAAATGGCTCACATCAAGCAGAATGGATACAACTATCCAGTCACTTGGCAAAAAATGTGATGAGATAGTACAGGACAGCTATGATTATCTTAACCGCAAGATTGACCTTTCAGACCATGACAGGGTAATCTTAAAGAAGATTCTTAAGTCGTCACTACACAGATTGTTAAAAGAACCGATTGAAGAATTGAAAAATGTGGAAGAAAATGAACAGCAGCAGTATAAAGATATGGTTGAAAGACTGTTTGGCTTGTAGGGAGGATTATGCATTACAGAATAGGAACGAGAGGTTCGAAGCTGGCACTTGTCCAGTCGGAATATGTTAAGAGAAGAATGGAAGAGGCGTATCCTGAGGATACATTTGAACTTGTTATAATTAAGACAACAGGCGACAAGGTTACGGATAAGCCGCTTGCTGCGATTGGAACTAAGGGGCTTTTTGTAAAGGAGATTGAGGAAGAACTTCTTTCAGGCAGCATTGATATGGCGGTTCACAGCATGAAGGATATGCCGGCTGAATGTGAGACTGGACTTACATTTGCAAAGGCGTGGAAACGAGAGGATTGCAGAGATGTACTTATATTAAAGACTGCGGGAAGTTTTTCAGAACTTCCTTCCGGTGCGGTTATAGGCACTGGGAGCATCAGGCGTGCATGCCAGCTTGCAATGCTGCGTCCTGATATCCAGTTTACTGCTATCAGGGGAAATGTTGATACAAGAATTAACAAACTTATGGACGATTCATACGGACTTGATGGAATTGTGCTTGCGGCAGCAGGACTTAACAGACTTGGCAGATCATCTGAGATAACAGAGTATCTTGACCCGGAGGTTGTTATTCCGGCACCGGCACAGGGAGTTCTTGCGATTGAGACTGCAGAGGTGAATACAGAACTTCTTGATAAGATAAATGCTTTGTCAGATGATAATTCTGATAGAGAAGCTGTTGCTGAAAGAACATTTTTAAGATTAACAGGCGGCGGCTGTCATGCCCCGGTTGGCGCACATTGTGTGACAAAGGATAACGGTGACCTTCGAATGGTTGTGTTATTTGGCAATGATGATTGCAGCAGGATTCTTAGAATTGAAGTTACAGGAACTGACAGCGAGGCGGTTGGTCACGAAGCAGCCCGTATGCTTGGATTGGAGTAGATTGTGGGTAAATACATATATACATATATTGAAAACGGACAGATGTACGATAAAAGCCCTTCCCTTGCAGAATTACTTGCAAAGGAGGGGCTTTCCTGCGAAAAAATAGTGACTGGCAGGATTGAATACATAAAGGTTAAAGATTTTGAGACACAGATAAAAGATGCACAGTGGCTTGTGTTTACAAGTAAAAATGCTGTGGCTGGGTTTGCTTATAATATGGGGAAGTGTGAACTTCCTGCTGGTGTTAAGATTGCGGTAGTCGGTAAAAAGACACAGGAAGCTTTAAGAACAACATGCGGTCTTGAAGCTGATTTTGTTTCTTTACAAGCTGCGGGCTTGGAGCTTGGAAAGAGTCTGATGAATATTGCAGCCGGGAAGGTTGTATATCTGTGTGCTGAGGTAACAAGCGGTTCACTTGAAGAAGCTATGAAAGATTACGGAGAACTGATTAAGATTCCAGTATATAGGAATGAATATGTTGATACATATGCAGAGTACGAAATGAAAGATTTCATTGATGTTTCTGGAATAGCTGTTACCAGTGGCATCAGCGGTGAGAGAATAAAATGGCTGATTGACAAGCTTGGTGAATCAGGTGAAGTCCCAGTGTATAGCATTGGTCCCGCCTGCAGCAAAAAGCTTGTTGAGGCGGGCGTGAAAGAGAATAGGATAATTGAAGCTTGTGAGCATAGCTATAGCGGGCTGGTGGAAGCGATTAAGAAGTCAGCGGGGAAGCCGGAAGCGTGAATTGGACGTTAGAGCGGAGAGAGGCACGGATGAAGTCAAAAACGAGAAGCTGGAGAGCGGAATACACATGATTTAAAAAAGAAAAATAAAAAAGTACTGTACAAATCAGAATCATTGCCCTATAATAACATATAAACATAGTATGTTTATGTACTACATATACATAACACCTGATTCATGAATTGATATTAGAAAATGTGGGACAATACCACAAGAAAAGAGGATTGTATGGGAAAGATATATAAATCAGCAGCAGACTTAATAGGTAACACACCACTTGTAGAAGTCGGACATATTGAAGAGAAGTTTGGACTTAAAGCAAGAGTACTTGTTAAGCTTGAATATTTTAATGCAACAGGAAGCGTTAAGGACAGAGTTGCCAAGGCAATGATTGAAGATGCTGAGGAGAAAGGTATTCTTAAGCCAGGCGCAACAATTATTGAGCCTACATCTGGCAATACAGGAATCGGACTTGCTGCTATTGCAACAGCAAAGGGTTACAGAACAATAATAGTTCTTCCAGAGACTATGAGTGTTGAAAGAAGAAATATAATTAAGGCATATGGTGCAGAAATTGTACTTACTCCTGGCTATAAGGGAATGACAGGTGCTATTGCGAAGGCAGAAGAATTAAAGAATGAGATTGAAGGTAGCATGATTGCAGGACAGTTTGTTAATCCTGCTAACCCGGATGCACACAGAAGAACAACTGGTCCAGAGATATGGAATGATACGGATGGAGAAGTTGACGCATTTGTTGCAGGTGTTGGTACAGGCGGAACAATTACAGGCGTTGGTGAATATCTTAAGTCTAAGAATGACAAGATTGAGATAATTGCAGTTGAGCCTGCAACTTCACCGGTACTTTCACAGGGCAAGCCGGGACCACATAAGATTCAGGGAATTGGAGCAGGCTTTGTTCCAGAAATTCTTAATACTAAGATATATGACAGCGTAGTTCCAGTTGATAATGATGACGCATTCGAGTATGCCAGATTGATATCACACACAGAGGGAATTCTGGTTGGAATATCGGCAGGTGCAGCACTTTACGCAGCAATTGAGTGGGCTAAGAAACCAGAGAACGAAGGTAAGACAATCGTTGCACTGCTTCCGGACAGCGGCGACAGATATTACTCAACATCACTTTTTGAGAACTAATAGCAGAATAAATGTGTCAAATGTGGACATTCTATAAGGGCAGGGCGTAAGTCCTGCCCTTTTCGTGCTTTGAAGGGATTTAGCGGCAATATGGGATATCGAAAGGTGCTTTAAAGTGCGGGTGAAAATGTGCTGGTGAAAGGAGTAAGCATGACTGATTTTACAACTAACATAGACATGAATGTCCGCATGATGAATGAAAAGTTAAGAGTGGACAGGAATTTTGACATTCTGCAAAGAGATGTATTAATAGGTGGGAAGAGAACACATTTTTACTTTATAGATGGATTCGTACAGGAAGAAACAATTGAAAAACTGGTGCAGTTTTTTTATTCATTGAAAGAATCGGACATAAAGGATATAGATACATTCTTAGAAGTAGGAATGCCGTATACAGAGATTGAAAAAAAAGGACATTATGACGAAGTAGAGAAGGCATTTCTTTCAGGACAGACAGTCATGATAATAGATGGCTTTGACGAATGTATACTTATTGACTGCCGTACTTATCCGATGCGTTCAGTTACAGAGCCTTACAAAGACAAGGTTCTGCGTGGCTCAAGAGACGGATTTGTCGAGACGCTTGTGTGCAATGCAGCACTTTTAAGAAGAAGAATAAGGGATAGCCGCTTTTCAATGGAAATGTATACTGTAGGGGAGCGCTCCAGGACAGATGTTGCCGTGTGCTATATTGATGATAAGGTTGATAAGAAGCTGCTTGAAAGAATTGAGAATCTGATAAGCAGCATAGAGGTTGAGGCGCTCACTATGAATATAGAGAGCCTTGCAGAATGTATGTTTAAGGGGAAGTGGATTAACCCATTTCCAAAGTATAAATATTCCGAAAGACCCGATACCGCTGCAGCAGCACTTTTTGATGGAAATATAGTTATTATGGTAGATACATCACCTGCAGTAATGATAATTCCAACAAATGTATTTGATATAATAGAAGAAGCAGATGATTTTAATTTTTCGCCAATGATAGGAACTTATATAAGACTGTCGAGGTTCTTCTTTACATTGCTGACTGTTTTTCTTACACCTGTGTGGCTTTTGCTTGAAAGCAATCCACAGTGGGTGCCTGAATGGTTGAAATTCATAACGATAAGTGAGGATATAACGGTTCCGGTTATATTGCAGCTTTTTATTCTTGAACTTGCAGTTGACGGGCTTAAGCTGGCGGCGGTCAATACGCCAGGAATGCTGTCGACACCTTTGAGTATTCTTGCCGGTATTGTTGTGGGAGAATACGCTGTGGAGTCCGGGTGGTTTAATTCAGAATCGCTTCTTTATATGGCAGTTGTAACGGTTGGAACTTACTCACAGGCAAGTTTTGAGATGGGATATGCATTAAAATTCATAAGAATAGTCAATCTGATTCTGGTGCAGTTCTTTGGAAGAATCGGACTTCTGGCAGGAGTAATATTTGCAATAGTTCTTGTATGCTTTAACAGGACAATATCAGGAAAAAGCTATATCTATCCTGTGATACCTTTTAACAGCCAGATGTTTAAAAGAAAAATTCTTCGGGTACGACTACCGCACAAGATTAAAAATAACTAGCAATATATGGCGTATTAAGTGCTAAAATATGGCTTAATGCGCCATATATTGCTAATTAATTATCGATATGATATAATACAAAAAACATTTGAATAAGATATATAAGATTTATGGATTAGGAGATGTTTAATTATGATTAGTGATTATGAGGAAGTTGTTATCAGGTTTAAGGCATATAGGATAAGTTATCCATTAACACAGAAAGAACTTTCAGATAAATCAGGCGTTTCATTAAGAAGTATTACACGGTTTGAAAGTGGAGAAGATATAAGCCTTGTTAATTTTATGAAATTAATGAATGCGATGGAGCTTGTGAATAATTTCGTGAATGTGATACCAGATATGAACAACCGGCCATCATCTTATTTGGAAAATGTTAAAACAAGGCAGAGAGCATCTGCAAAAAGAAAAGCAGATACTGGATTTAAATGGGGGGAAGATGAATGATAAATACAGCAGAGGTAATGCTTTGGGGTACAAGAATTGGAATAATTCATATGAATGAAGCAAATGGGGTTGTTGCATTTGAATATGATAAAGATTTTTTAAAGAGTAATATTGAGGTATCACCTATACATATGCCATTATCAGAAAGAGTGTATGAATTTCCGGAACTTGCAAGGACAGCATTTCATGGAGCACCTGGATTGGTAGCGGATTCACTTCCAGATAAATTTGGTAATAAAATTATAGACAGATGGCTGGCTGAGCAGGGAAAATCAATTAGTGAATTTAATGTTATAGACAGACTATGCTATACAGGAAAAAGAGGTATGGGTGCATTAGAATATATACCAGCAACGAGTCCGTTTGACAGTACAATAGAGGATGTTAATATATCGAAAATGGTAGAGTTTGCATCTGATGTATTATCTGATAGAAAAGATAAGCTGATTAATCTGAAAGATAATGCTGGATATAGCCAGCTTGTGCTATTGGGAACATCTGCAGGTGGTGCAAGAGCAAAGGCACTGATTGCATGGAATGAAGATACGGGAAAAATAAAAAGTGGACAGATTAATGCTGGTGATGGATTTGAATACTGGCTTATGAAGTTTGATGGAGTATCTAAAAATGGGGATCATAATCTGGAAGATTCAGTAGAATATACAAGAATAGAATACGGATATTATCTTATGGCAAAAGCAGCGGGGGTAATTATGAATGAATGCCGTCTGCTTGAAGATGCCGGATATGCACATTTTATAACTAAACGTTTCGATAGGAACAATAATAAAAAAATTCATATGCAGACATTAGGAGCAATTTCACATATAGATTACAATATTCCGGGATTATGCAGTTATGAACAGGCAGCATATTATATGAATAGACTAGGTATACCATATTCAGATGTGGAACAATTTTATAGAAGAATGGTTTTTAATGTTATTCTGATTAATCAGGATGATCATGTAAAAAATGTTTCTTTTCTGATGGATAAGAATGGTTCATGGAGATTGTCACCCGCATACGATGTCACATTTGCATATGACAGCAGCAATATGTGGTTGAAAGCACATCAGATGCTTATAAATGGAAAAAGTTCAGATATAAGTTATGATGATTTGATAAAATGTGGAATAAACATGGGAGTAAGCAAAAGAAAATGTGATGCAATAATATCGTATATAGAAGATGTTGCAAAAAGATTTTCAGATTATATGGAAATGGCAGGTGTCAGGGAGAAAACCTGTCAGATGATGAATGACATTATAATCAGAAATAATAAATATTAGAAAAACAGGAGATTAATCATGGAAAAAGCAAACGAGAAAAAAGATTTTTTACAGAAAACATGGGTGGTGTGCGCTCTTGCACTTGTGTGTACATTCCTTTGGGGAAGCGCATCACCATGTATAAAATTAGGATATGCGCTGTTTAAGATACCGTCAAGTGAAACATGGACACAGGTATTATTTGCAGGAACAAGATTTGTGCTGGCAGGAGTACTCACAATCTTAATTGGAAGTATTCTTAACAGAAAAATGCTGCTTCCAACGAAATCAAGTGTACCAAGTATAGTAAAGCTTGCAATGTTCCAGACAATTCTGCAGTACATATTCTTCTATATCGGACTTGCACACAATAGCGGAGTAAAGGCGTCAATAATTAACGGTTCTAACACATTTTTCGTAATACTTGTATCGACAATTATATTCAGACAGGAAAAACTGAATCTGAAAAAAATAATTGGCTGTGTGATTGGTTTTGCAGGTGTTATAGTAGTCAGCATGAATGGACAGAAAATCGACATGAACTTAAGCATTATGGGTGACGGAAGCCTTTTCTTATGTGCGTTGTCATATGCATTTTCATCATGTCTTATGAAGAACTATTCAAAGAAAGACAATCCGGTAATGTTGAGCGGTTATCAGTTCATATTCGGTGGAATAGTAATGATTATATTAGGACTTGTAATGGGTGGCAGAATAACACACGTGTCAGTATCAGCGATACTAATGTTATTCTATCTCGCATGCATATCAGCCGTAGCCTACTCAATATGGGGAATACTGCTAAAGCATAACCCGGTATCCAAAGTGGCAATCTTCGGATTCACCAACCCTGTATTCGGGGTACTTCTTTCAGCCTGGTGGCTTGGAGAAGGAAGCAGAGAGCTTGGAATAAATGCATTAATAGCGTTAGTATTAGTGTGCATAGGAATCTGCATAGTTAATGTAAAAGGAAAGAAAGCGGAGTAAATTCCTATCTGGATTAATGTAAATGTTGTAATAATCATCAGCTAAATGGTACAATATTATCAGTTGCAGAGTAAATATAGCGGATTTTATAGAGAAGGAAAAATGTTATGAATGAAGATATTTTTATGAAAAGATTAAAAGAGCGTTTACTTATAGAATTTAAAAAGCAGGATAGAAGCGGTGTGTATGGATATACGCAGAGAAGTATGGCATATAATTCAAACAGAATTGAGGGAAGTACTCTTACAGAAAAGCAGACAGCATCTATGTTCGAAACAGGTACATTATATACTGATGATACAGAAGTAATATTCCGGGCTAAAGATATAGAGGAAATGAACGGACATTTTAAAATGTTTAATTATATAATGAAAAATATAGAAGCACCATTGGATGAAGATCTGATTAAAGGTATGCATAGAAATCTCAAAGAAGGCGTGTTTGAAGATTTTGCAAATGGTTATGCTATAGGAGACTGGAAGAAGAGAGAAAACAGAGTAAGTGATATTAATGTGGCTTTGCCGCAGGAAGTGCCAGAGAAGATTCATAACCTCATAGAAGAATACAATAATTCCAATGAAGTCAGTATAGATAAAATAGCAAAATTCCATGCCCAATTTGAACTTATACATCCATTTCAGGATGGCAATGGAAGGGTTGGAAGAATGATAATACTGAAACAATGCTTAGACAATAACATAATTCCAATAATCATAAGGGATGATAATAAAGCAGAGTATTACAGAAGTCTTAACAAAGCACAGCATGAAAATGATTACAGCAGTCTTGTAAAATATTTTCAGAAAGAACAGAAATATTATGTAGATAACACAGAGAAAATGTTATTTACATACGAAGAACTAGAGAAATAACAAGAAAATAAAAAGACCAGTTCGGGAAATATCTGAACTGGTCTTTTTCGCCACTACCTTAAAGTTTCTTTCACAGCTTCCGAAGCCTCATGCATGGAAGCTGCTTTCTCCTCATTAAGCTTGTCAATAGGAGCTTTAGATATAAGCTTGCCAAGATGCCCAATCTGAGCCTTAACATTCTTTTTCTTATCCTTCTCCCAGACCTTTTTATTGGCGGCAAGTGCGTTGTTAGCCTCGTTAAGAGTCTTTACAGCATCCTCCCTTATGTCAATGAAACTCTGGTATGCTTCGTCCTGCTTGCTGTAGATTTCGGCTTCCCAGCGGGCTTTTGCAATCTCTTCTTCGGTCATGTTAGAGCTAGAAGTAATAGTAATGCTTTGTTCTCTTCCGGTGCCTAAATCCTTGGCAGATACATTGACAATACCATTAACATCAATGTCAAATGTTACTTCAATCTGTGGGACTCCTGCCATCGCACGCTTAATACCGTTAAGACGGAAGTTGCCAAGCAGCTTGTTGTCTCTTGTAAACTTTCGTTCACCCTGAAAAACCTTGATATCAACGGATGTCTGGAAATTGCCGGCAGTAGTAAATATCTGGCTGTGTCTTGTAGGAATGGTAGTGTTTCTTTCAATAAGCCTGCTTGCAATTCCACCCATAGTCTCAATAGAAAGAGACATTGGAGTTACATCCATAAGTATGATTTCAGAAGCAGCAGAACCGGCCTGAAGCTGGTTTCCAAGCTTGCCACCCTGAACGGCAGCTCCAAGGGCTACACATTCATCAGGATTAAGATTTCTTGATGGCTCTTTTCCCATAAGCTGTCTTACTTTATCAGCAACAGCAGGGATTCTTGTAGAACCACCAACCAATAAAACCATATTAATGTCTGTCTTGGAAAGACCTGCATCATGCAGTGCATTCTCAACAGGGGTGATTGTTCTGTCTACAAGGTCAGCAGTAAGCTCATTAAATGTCTGTCTTGATAAAGTGATATCAATGTGGTGCGGTCCGTCCTTAGACATAGCTATAAAAGGAAGATTAATATTAGTTGTCACAGAAGAAGACAGCTCCTTCTTTGCTTTCTCAGCTTCTTCTCTTAAACGCTGCATTGCAGAGACGTCCTTTGAAAGATTGATACCGTCACTTATCTTAAACTGCTCGACAAGATAATTAACTATTCTTTCATCGAAATCATCACCACCTAAGTGATTGTCACCTGAAGTTGCAAGAACTTCAATGACATTATCACCGATATCGATAACAGACACATCAAAAGTTCCACCACCTAAGTCATACACAAGAACCTTCTGTGCCATACCATTGTCAAGTCCGTACGCGAGAGCGGCAGAAGTAGGCTCGTTGATAATTCTTAATATGTTAAGCCCGGCAATCTTACCGGCGTCTTTAGTAGCCTGTCTCTGAGCGTCAGTAAAATAGGCAGGCACAGTTACAACAGCGTCTGTCACAGGCTGTCCCAAGAAATCTTCGGCGTCTTCCTTTAACTTCATAAGTATAAATGCAGAGATTTCCTGGGGAGTATAATACTTTCCGTCAATCTTCTTGCGATAGTCCGTACCCATGTGTCTCTTGATAGAGAATATAGTTCTGTCAGAGTTGACGGCAGCCTGTCTCTTGGCGGCATCACCAACAATCAGTTTCTTTGATTTCGTAAAGGCTACAACAGAAGGAGTTGTGCGGTAGCCTTCTTTGCTGGTGATGACAGTAGGCGTATCACCTTCAATAACAGCCACACAGCTGTTAGTTGTTCCTAAATCAATTCCTATAACAGTTCCCATAATAAACTCCATTCAATATATTGATATATTTATTTTACCATATAAAATACATTTGACTATTAAGAAAAAAATAAAAATAAGAAAAAATTAATAAATTGGGGTTTTGCTTGATGATATATATTTTAATATGTTAAAATAAATCCTATTGAAAAGATGAGGAGAATATATTATGGCAGGTTCAGTGTTTGGAAATATATTTAAGATATCAACATGGGGAGAGTCGCATGGAGAGGGACTTGGAGTTGTAATTGACGGGTGTCCTGCAGGTCTGCCTATTTGTGAGGAAGATATTCAGGAGCAGTTAGACAGAAGAAAACCAGGTCAGTCAAAGTTTACTACACCAAGAAAGGAAGATGATGAGGTACATATTCTTTCAGGTGTATTTGAAGGTAAGACTACTGGAACTCCAATATCACTTGCAGTATATAATAAGACACAGAGGTCTGCTGACTATTCAGAGATAGCTAATTATTACAGACCGGGACATGCTGATTATACATTTGACGAGAAATTCGGATTCAGGGATTACAGAGGCGGAGGAAGAAGTTCTGGAAGAGAAACTATCGGAAGAGTTGCAGCCGGTGCAATCGCTATGAAGATTCTTAAAGAGCTTGGAATTAATATTACAGCATATGCTAAAGAAATCGGTGGAATTGGCATTGATTATGATAAGTTTGATATAGCTGAAAGAGATAATAACGCATTTAACATGCCTGATAAGGAAGCTGCAGAGAAGGTTAAGGCTTTTGCAGAGAGCAAGATGTCAGTTGGAGATTCAATCGGTGGTGTCATTGAATGCAGGGTTACAGGAATGATGACTGGAATTGGCAATCCTACATTTGAAAAGCTTGATGCTAATCTTGCCAAGGCAATAATGTCAATCGGGGCTGTCAAAGGCTTTGAGATTGGAGATGGGTTTGAAGCAGCTAAAGTTACAGGAAAGTATAATAATGATGAATTCGTAATGAAGGATGGCAGGGTTGGCAAGCTGACTAATCACAGCGGCGGAGTGCTTGGCGGAATAAGCGACGGTGATGAGCTTGTGTTCAGGGCAGCGGTAAAACCGACACCTTCAATTAGTGCATTGCAGGAAACTGTTAATAAGCAGGGCGAGGATATCGAGGTTTCAATCAAAGGAAGACATGATCCGATGATAGTTCCAAGAGCAGTTGTTGTGGTTGAAGCTATGACAGCACTTACACTTGTTGACCTGATATTTGACAATATGACGGCTAGAATGGACAGAGTTAAAGAGTTTTACAGAAAATAAAAGGAGCAGATATGTATAAAATTTTAAAGACGGATGGCAGGGCAAAAAGAGCAGAGTTCACAACAGTACATGGAACTGTGCAGACACCTGTATTTATGAATGTCGGAACAGTTGCGGCCATTAAAGGCGCAGTTGCGACAACTGATTTACAGCAGATAGGAACGCAGATAGAATTATCTAACACTTACCATCTTCATGTAAGACCGGGAGATAAGATTATAAAGCAGCTTGGAGGACTTCATAAGTTCATGAACTGGGATAAACCGATTCTTACAGATTCGGGCGGATTTCAGGTGTTTTCACTTGCAGGACTCCGTAAGATTAAAGAAGAAGGCGTTACTTTCCAGTCACATATTGACGGACATAAGATATTCATGGGACCAGAGGAAAGCATGCAGATACAGTCTAATCTTGGTTCAACAATCGCAATGGCATTTGACGAATGTGCGCCGGCAAAGGCTGACAGAAAGTATATCCAGAATTCTGTTGACAGAACATACCGCTGGTTAGAGCGTTGCAAGAAAGAGATGGCAAGACTGAACTCACTTCCTGATACGGTTAATCCTGAACAGATGCTTTTTGGTATAGATCAGGGTGGCGTATTTAATGATATAAGAATTGACCACGCCAAGAGAATATCAGAGTTAGATCTTGATGGTTATGCAGTAGGCGGGCTTGCTGTTGGTGAAACACATGAGGAAATGTATGATGTACTTGATAATGTAGTGCCATATCTTCCAAAGGACAAGCCGACATATCTTATGGGAGTGGGAACACCTGCCAATATATTAGAGGCAGTGGACAGAGGAATTGATTTCTTCGACTGTGTATATCCTTCAAGAAATGGCCGTCACGGACATGTATATACTAAGTTCGGAAAGATTAACCTTTTTAATGCAAAGTATGAAACAGATACAGCACCAATTGAAGAAGGCTGTGGATGTCCATGCTGTCAGAATTATTCAAGAGCATATGTAAGGCATCTTCTTAAGGCTAAGGAAATGCTAGGAATGCGTCTGTGCGTTCTTCATAATCTTTACTACTACAACCATCTTATGACAGACATAAGAGCTGCGATTGAAGAAGGAAGATATGCAGGCTTCAAGGAAGAGGCATTATATCAGATGAAGACATATGATAAGCAGTAATGCTGTATGTTTATAAATATTTTGTTAAAAATACATTTTGAGGTAGACAAGCAGCTCTCAATTATGTATTATATGTTAAGTTTGAAAGAGACATTTTTAAGGAGGAGTATCAATGAATATTGCTATCATAGTTTTTTATGTCGTAATTATTGGTGCAATGATGTATTTCATGGCAATCAAGCCACAGAAGAAGGAACAGAAGCGTCAGCAGGAACTTATGGATTCTATGGAAATCGGTGATTATGTTCTTACAACAAGCGGTTTCTATGGTGTTCTTATCGATATATCAGATGATGATGTAATCGTAGAATTTGGTAACAACAAGAACTGCCGTATCTCAATGCAGAAGAAGGCAATTGCTCAGGTTGAGAAGCCATCAGACAGCACATCAGCAGAATAATTAAAGGCAATTAATTAAAGCAGGGTTCCGGGTCAGACACATTTGTCTGGCCAGGAATCCTTTTTTTATTGAAAATGTTGCGCAAATGTTATATCATATTAAATTGAATTATCATATGAAAAAGGGGTAAAGGTTTATGGAAAGCAGAATAACTTTAATTCCAGGTGATGGAATAGGACCAGAAATCGTCAGAGAGGCTGTTAAAGTACTTGACAGTGTAGCTGACAAATACGGTCACAAGTTCGATTATACCAAGATTCTTATGGGGGGATGTTCAATTGATGAGTATGGCGTTCCACTTACAGATGAAGCAGTAGCAACAGCTAAAGCATCTGATGCTGTACTTCTTGGAGCAGTTGGCGGCAATGTGGGTAATTCCAAGTGGTATGATGTTGCACCTAATTTAAGACCAGAAGCTGGACTTTTAAAGATTCGTAAGGAATTAGGACTTTTTGCTAATTTACGTCCGGCATATCTTTATGATGAACTTAAGGCAGCGTGTCCATTAAAGGAAGAAATAATTGGTGATGGATTTGATATGGTCATTATGAGAGAGCTTACAGGCGGCCTTTACTTTGGTGATAGATATACTAAGGAAATTGACGGATTGGAAACAGCCGTTGATACACTTACATACAACGAAGAAGAAATCAGAAGAATTGCAATTAAGGGATTTGAGATTGCAATGAAGAGAAGAAAGAAAGTAACAAGCGTTGATAAGGCAAATGTTCTTGATTCTTCAAGACTCTGGAGAAAGATTGTACATGAGGTTGCAAAGGATTATCCGGAAGTTGAAGTTTCAGACATGCTTGTAGATAACTGTGCTATGCAGCTTGTTATGAATCCTGGACAGTTCGATGTTATTCTTACTGAGAACATGTTTGGAGACATATTATCAGATGAGGCAAGTATGATAACAGGTTCCATAGGAATGTTATCATCAGCAAGTCTTAGAGAGGATAAGTTCGGACTTTACGAACCAAGTCATGGAGCAGCACCGGATATAGCAGGACAGGGAATTGCAAACCCGATAGCAACAATTCTTTCAGCAGCAATGATGCTTCGT
>ERZ827043.1374-NODE-1374-length-25018-cov-3.052878_pt1 | contig 25018 bp, 28 predicted proteins | sample MGYA00519923_ERZ827043 | MGnify/ENA primary metagenome ERZ827043 (study PRJEB31778, sample SAMEA3449251) | human gut metagenome | biome: human gut; feature: human-associated habitat; material: faeces | place: United Kingdom | collected 2010/2012 ... | reverse complement strand
CTTGGAGCGCGAACAACTTTTGACCGCGGCGCCCGCCGTTGCTCGCAATGACTTGAATTTTATTTTGCATAGACATTTTAAGAAAAATCAATAAATAAAGCCTGTTGTTATCGGCTTAACCGACAGCAACAGGCTTTATTTATTACTTTTTAATTTCGGGGTTATCCGTTCGTTCAAGTAAATAATCAATAGAAACATTAAAATAGTCGGCAAATGCAACAAGCGTTTTGTAATCTGCCTGATGTTTTCCATTTTCATAGCGGCTTATGCTGTTTTGATTCATTCCCAAATCCATTGCAAGCTTAAGCTGAGATATATTTCTTTTTTCCCGCAATTCACGAAGTCTTTTCATAAAATATCACCTTGACTTTATTATCCCAAAACGGTATAATAAAAATATCCCGTTTCGGGATATCGGGTGTTTTTATTAAAATTTTCGGGAGAAATTATAAATGAAAGTCGCGGTAATCGGTTCAAGAGTGCTTAAAGTTAATAATTTGGGAAAATATTTACCCAAAGAAACAACAGAAATTGTATCGGGCGGTGCCGTAGGAATAGATACCTGTGCGCGCGAATATGCGCTTAAAAAGCAAATAAAGCTTACCGAGTTTTTGCCGGAATATAAAAAATACGGTCGCTCGGCTCCGCTTAAAAGGAATTTACTTATAATTGATTACGCTGATTATGTAATCGCTTTTTGGGACGGTAAATCGCACGGCACAAAGTATGTTATAGATAACTGTAAGATAAAAAACAAAAAATTCCGTCTGCTTGTACCCTCCGAGTTGAATATTAAGCAGATGGATAATTTGTAATACGGATATAAGCTTAAATGCATAAAAAATCTGCCGCTGTCAGTTTAACCGGCAGCAGCAGATTTTACTTTTTTAATTCCGAATTACGAATTCTGCATTATTTCGTTTAAACCTTTTCCACCTTGCAGCCGCTGTAATAATGGGTGAGTATTTCTTTAAAATTACTGCCCTGCTTTGCCATACAGCACGCTCCGTACTGGCTCATACCGACGCCGTGCCCGTAACCGCGCACGGTAAATACGAATTTACCCGAATTATAATTGACGCTGAAATTTGCCGAACGAAGATTAAGCGCCGCTCTGATCTTTGCTCCCGTTACCTCTTTGCCGCACACCTTAAGCGTTTTAAGCGTGCCTGAGCCGGTTCTTTGCTCCGCCGAAAACCAGGCGGCGGGATCGCCCGTAAAATCAATATCCTCGCTTAGCTTTTGTTTAAGCTCCTCTGCGGTAAATTCGGCGGACGAAAGGTAAGAGGGCGCCAATTTATCCCCCTCGCTTGATACGGGCTTTAAATATGGTATGTCCTTGCCCCAAACCTCCTTGCAGTCCTCTGTTTTGCCCGACGATATTGCGTGGTAAACCGCAAGTATCGGCGTGCCGCCGCGGGTTATCATATAATCCTTAACCGATTTTACGGCGTTTTCTATTTTTGCCGAATATTCGTCCGCCTTATCGCCCCATTTTTCCTTTGCCTTTTCGCGCGTTATAAAGCTTTGGTCTACCGCGGGGTCGCTTGTTAAGTCATAGCTTTTACCGGCGTTTTCGGCTTTTTTAACACAGGCGAAGGTATACGCCGCCACGGCCTGCGCTTTAAGCGCCTCGGTTTCGTAAAGGGCGGGCATTTCAGCGGCAACCACGCCGAAAATGTAGTCGTCGGCGCTGATCTCGGTTACGGTATCGGCTGCGGTATCATATATTAAAAAGGCTTTTGAAACCGCTTTTTCGGCTTTGGAAATTACCGCGTGCGCAGAGACGGCAGCGGTCTTTTTTTCAGGGCTTTTAAGCGCGGTAAGCGGCAAAATAAGCATTACGGATAGTATTACAAGGCTTATTCCTATTATTTTTTTCATAACGAAGCTCCTTTATTGTTGACTTTTAGCTGCTGCGGATATAAAATTATATATATTATATATTTATGAAACGGCTTTAATTTTAATGATATTCGGTGGGCAAATTATGAAATATAATAAAATAGTTCTTTTTTTCTGCATATCCGCGCCGGCTTGTATGCTTATGAGGATATTGCAGCTTATGTTTACGGTTGAGGCGGAAACAGGCTTTTTCAATGCGGAATACGGAAGCATAGGCTATTATTTGCTGGCGTTTATCGCGGTTTTCTGCGCGGTTACGGTTATACTTTGCTTTACCGGTCACAGAAACCCCGATCATCCGCCTAAAAAAAATATATTCATTTGCATTTCCTCGCTTTTTTTGGCGGCGGCAACGGCAATTCAGCTGTTTTCCGAATCATTTTCGGGTACGGTAAGGCTTTGGCAGTCGGTTTTGCTTGTACTTACGGGCTTTGGCGCGGCGTTATTCTTTTTAATATACGGCGTAAGCGGCTTTGAGGGTATTAAAATCTCGCCCACGCTTGCGGTTCTGCCCGCGGTTTATTATATTATGCGGCTTATATGCGATTTTACATCGGTTTCGTCGCTTGCGCTTATAACCGATAATATGCTTGTTTTGGCGTCGTATTCGCTGAGCCTGCTTTTCTTTATATCCTTCGGCAAGCTTTATAACGGAATAGACCCCGAATATAATTTCAGAAAGCTTATGGCAACCGGTATGGCTGCGGTAATACTTTGCCTTACGCAATCGGTGCCTTATTTTATAATAAACGTTTTAACCGGCGGCGTTTACCGCCATACCTCGGTTTCCTGCAATTTTGCACTGCTTGCAACAGGTATATTTGCCGCCGTGTTTATTTTTTCGCATTTTTCATATTCAAACACGGTTGCGAGCCACAGCGGAAAAGGGGAAGAAAAATATTATATATAGGTGAAATAAATGAGAATGCGAAAAAAGAAGCACCTTGAGGAACGGCTTTCGGCTGTTTCGGATATTCTTTTTATAAGCGATATTGAAGACAGAAATTTCAACACCGCCGTTAAAGCTGCGGAATATATAGATTTTAACGCGTGGTTTAAAAGAAACGCGCCCATAGTATTGGAAATAGGTTGCGGCAAGGGCGGCTTTGCGGCGGAATACGCAGGGCTGCACCCCGAAGTAAACTACATTGCCGTTGAAAAGGATTCAAACGTAATAGTTTCCGCCTGCGAAACGGCAAAGGAAAAGGGTATAAGCAACATCCGTTTTATTAAATGCAGCGCGGAGTATCTGCCGAAATACATAACGCCGAACAGCGCCGAGCTTATAATTCTTAATTTCAGCTGTCCGTTCCCCAAAAACAAATACGCCGCGCACAGGCTTACGCACGAAAGATTTTTGAATATATACCGCGGTATTATGAAAAAAGGCGCCGAAATTCACCAAAAAACCGATAATATGAAGCTTTTTGAATTTTCGGTCGAAAGCTTTTCACAAAACGGCTTTGCACTTAAAAACGTAAGTCTTGACCTGCACGGCAGTGATTTTGAAGGAAATATAGAAACCGAGTACGAGCATAAATTCGCTTCTCAAGGGCTGCCTATTTACCGCCTTGAGGCATATATAAAGGACTGACCCTATGACAGATTTTAAAATTGAAAAAATAGCTCCGCTTTGCGCCGATTTCGGCGTTACGCTTGACAGTGAAAAAATAAACCTTTTAAACCTGTACGGTAATTTACTGCTCTTATGGAACGAAAAAATAAACCTTACCGCCATTACAGAGCCCGAAGAGGTGCTTTATAAGCATTTTTACGACTGTATACTGTTTTTAAAGCATATAATAGTTCCGCAAAACGCCTCGCTTATAGACGTAGGCACCGGCGCGGGCTTTCCGGGCACGGTGCTTAAAATAGTGCGGCCCGATATTAACGTAACGCTGCTTGTCAGCCTTAACAAACGCCTTGTATTTTTAAACGAGGTTATAACGGAATTGGGGCTTAACGGTATAAGCACGGTGCATATGCGTGCAGAGGACGCGGGCAAATCAAAGCTTTACCGCGAAAAATACGATATAGCCTGCGCAAGAGCCGTGGCGAATTTGCCCGTGCTTATGGAATACTGCGTGCCGCTTGTTAAAAAAGGCGGGCTGTTTGCGGCTATGAAGGGACTCTATGCTAAAGAGGAAGCGGAAAACTCGCTTAACGCCGCGCGGCTTTTGGGAACGGAGAAACCTATTATTATATGCGAAACCCTTACGGGAAATGAGCAAAGAGCCTTTGTAATTTCAAAAAAAATATCGCAAACCCCGACAAAATACCCCCGAAAACCCGCCGATATTTCAAAACAGCCGCTTTAACGCGGCTGTTTTTGTTATTTTCGGGCGAATTTGCCCGATGTGTTTTTCTTTACAAATGCAAAAAGACGTGTAAAATAATAATTGCAGTAAGGAAAGGGGGGAACACAATGTATAATATGCTTTCCGATAAAAAGCTTATAATGTTAAGACCGGGTGAAATAAAGCTTTCACCGAATCAGCCGCGCAAAAGCTTTGACGAATACGAGCTTAAGCTGTTATCCGACAGTATCCGTTCAAGCGGAATTATACAGCCGCTTTCCGTAAGAAAAAACGCGGACGGCGAATACGAGCTTATAGCGGGCGAGAGAAGACTCCGCGCCGCAGTTAACGCCGGTCTTCGCCGCGTGCCGTGCATATTACATAAAACCGATGAGGAAACAGCGGCGCTTTATTCCCTTACCGAAAATCTGCAAAGAAGCAATCTTACCGTGTTTGAGGAGTCAGAGGGTATAGAAAGGCTTATAAGCGAATACGGAATGTCGCAGTCCGAGGCAGCGGCTCGCCTTGGAATTGCGCAGTCCACGCTTTCAAACAAATTACGGCTGTTAAGGTTGAGCGACAGCATTAAGGAGCGTATAATTTCCGCCCGCCTTACCGAACGGCACGCAAGGGCGCTTTTGCGCCTGCCCGACGAACGCCGCGAGGAGGCGCTTGACCGAATTATTGCCGAGGGGCTTACCCTGCGGCAAACCGAGGAATATATTTTTAATTTGCTGAATCCCATAGACGAAGCGGACGACATTCCGGAGCCGCCCGTAAGAAAGGCGGTTATAGGAGATGTAAGACTGTTTTCAAACAGCCTTTCAAAGTTAGTTACAACCCTTAAAAACGCCGGCATAAACGCCGACTCTAAAAAACGCGAAACGGACAAGTATATAGAGTTTAAGGTGCGGATAACAAAAAGCTGCCCCGACGTTGCGCGTTCTACCCAGTTAAAAATCTGTTAAAGCAATGCTTTAACCGGTTTTTATATAAAAGTGGCGGCTCCCCTCCGTCACGGATCCACCATATTCATCCCCATACACAAACCGCCGAAGCGATATGCTTCGGCGGTTTGTGGTTATATATTCGGTTTAACACTGCTTTCGCTTACCTGTCATTCTGAATGCGCAGCGTGAAAGAATCCGTAATTCCCCTTGAAGGAGAACGGATTGCCACAGTCGCTTTGCTCCTTCGCAATGACAGAACGATAGCTTACTGCACATACCTCACGGCATTCGTGGAAACTAAACGGCTTGTCATTCTGAGCGCAAAGCGCGAAAGAATCCGCCTCCCCTTTAAAAGAAAACGGGTTGCCACAGCCGTTTACACGGCTTCGCAATGACGGAGAGGGGAGAAACGAATTTCCACACGCCTTGCGGCGGTCTCGCCCGCCGGCTCGGTCGGTGCTTCTGCTCCGCAGAGGTCTCCACCGGACACCCGCACCGCAATGACAAGAACGTTTATACTACAAAAAGCTTTAACACACCGTAAATTAAATCGGCTGTGCTAAAGCTTTTGTTACATAATTCCGCATTCCGAATTACGAATTCCGCATTATTTCAAAGTCCAGTATCCTAATGCCGCCGTCATCAACGTCCACCGCCTTTTTATATTCCCCAAAGCCTATCCGCCTTGTATTCTCATACGCCCTTGCTATACCGTAAGCCCCCATAAACAGGCACAGCGCCACAACCGAGGATAGTATTAAGGATCTTAAAAACAGCCTTTTAATAATAATCAGTCCTTTTTGTTTATGTAAGCGCGTTCATAAGCTCGGCTAACGCCTGACCCACCATATCGGCGGAATACTGTGCCTCTTCAAGGGTGTTTGCGTCGGTTCCGAACTCGATAAGCAGAGAGCCTGTGGTCAGGCTTTCGTTATAATTGCTTGAGGTAAGGCTGATAGGGCGCGCAAGGGTGGGAAATTTGGTTTCAAGCGTTTGCTGCAGCTTTACCGCAAGCTTTAAATTTTCCTGCCAGTTGGGGAAATTGGTGGTTTTTCCGCTTTGAGAGCCCATAACCAGCATTACCTGCGCCGCTTTTTTGCCGTTAATTTCGGTTACAAGCTTTACCTTATCGCTTTCACCCGACGATACCGCGTCACGGTGCAGATCAAGCACTACCTTTATGCTTGGATATTTTTTCAAATATCCGTTTATTGTTTTTGCCGCGCGCGTATAGCTGCCCGTATATTGCGGATAATCGTGCTCGGTTGCGTCGTGCAGTGTTTTTATTCCCGCGGCGTTAAGCTTGGTTGCCACAATATCGCCTATGCTTACCATATTTTTGGCTTTGTCTCTTGTGCGGGAGGAAAAAGCGTCGGTATAATAATCGGTGTTTTCGGTCATATAGGTCTCGGTGGTGTGGGTGTGCATTATAAGCACCTGCGGCGCCTCCGATTTTTCTATTTTAAATTTAAGCGGAGACTCTGCAAGCTGCTTTAAATCTATATTAAGCCCCGAACTGTTTTTTAAATATATATTCCCGTATGAGCTTGCCGCCTTATACGGCGATATATAATTGCTTATAATTTTGCCCTTTACGGTACCTGAAGCCGCCGTGGGAACAGACTGCTCCTCCGCCCTGCTTTCGGCCGAGGACGCGTTTTCGGCAGTGCTTTCAGGCGTGCTTTCGCCTAAGCTTTCGGTTTTTTCCGCGGTTGCCGTGCTTTCGGCGGCAGACGAGAGTGAAAGAGTATCGGCGGCGGCAATACCTCCGCCGGTGCTTTTAAATAATCCGCCGTAAACATTATAGCCCAAAAGCAGCAAGCAAACGGTAAAAACACCCGTAAGCCTTGCTATTGCAGACCCGTTATTCATTCCACCGCCCCCTATAAGCTATTTTATGCGTATAGGGCTTTAATTAGACCAGTCCCTCTATTATATCGGCGTCTATTTCGGGCTGCAAAAATTCGTTCAGCGTTTCGCTTAAAATTTTGCTTATTTTCCCGCACAGCATATCCACCTCTTTTGGGGTTACGAACATTCCGCTGTCGGTTTCGGGCTCGGTACCCGTAAGGGAATAGGCTATTGCCTCGGCGTCGGTTACGGTGGGCACGCCCACGGCTATTACCGGCACGCCTATTGTTTTTTCGCTTATTTCGCCGCGCCTGTTTTTAACGCCGGAGCCGGGCGAGATTCCGCTGTTTGTAAGCTGTACGGTTTTAAAAAGCCTGTTCGGATCCCTTGCGGCAAGCGCGTCCACCGCAATTACGGCGGCCGGCTTTATTTTATCCGCCGTGCCGCGTATCAACTCGGCTGTTTCTATTCCCGTTTTGCCAAGCACGTCCGGCGTTATAACCGCCACGCTTTTAAGCCCCTTTAAGCCTATGCTTTCGGCAAACGCGCCGGCAATATGCCTTGTTGCAAGTATACCGCCTGCGGTAAGCGGACCTACCGCGTCGGGCGTAATATCGTTATTTCCGAGTCCTGCAACAAGCACCGTTCCGTTTACGCTTAAAAGCTCTGATAATACCCTTTTTATTTCGCTTTTCAAGGGTGTAAAATCCGCCGTGCTTATAATATCGCCGAACTCCACCGTAATATAAGTGCCCTGCGGCTTGTTTATAAGCCTTTCGCCCTCGTCCGACACCACTTTTATAACCGTGGTTTTTATATTTTCGTTTTCTTTTATTTCCTTAATTATTCCGTTTTCCCCGCCCGAAATTTCGGTTTTTGCTTCAAGCGCTAAATCGGTTCTTAAAGACATTTGCCCTTTTCCCTCTTTTTTATATAATTTTAACCTTTATATATACATTTATTCTCTTCTTTTTAAATATAAAAAGTTGAAAATTGTTTTATTATATGATATACTATATAAGATTAAGTATATATATTATATTATATAGCAAAAAGGATGGTTTACATAATGCCGATAAGCTCTATTAACGACATTTGGTACGCCGTTTGCGAGGAATGTAAAAAAACAATATCCGAAGTGGCGTTCGATTGCTTTTTAAAGGATCTTGTTCCGCTTTCCCTTAACGGCGGCGAGTTTGTTCTTTCAATAAATAACGATTATATGCGCACGGTGGTTGAACAGAATTATACCGAGCTTTTGCAAAACTCTCTTAAAGCGGTTATGGGTATAGACGTAAAGGTGCGGATAGTTTACGACGACGAGGAAGAAAAAATTTTAAAAGCCGAGCAGGCAAGCTACGGGCTTACGTTTGAGGATTTCTTTACCTTTTCAAACTTTGTTGTGGGCTCTACAAACCGCTTTGCCCACGCCGCCGCGCTTGCGGTTGCAAACAACCCCAACATAACCTACAATCCGCTTGTTATTTACGGGCCGTCGGGCGTTGGAAAAACCCACCTTATGTTGGCAATTAAAAATGAGCTTAAAAAGAATTTTCCTTATAAAAAGATTGAATATACCCGCTGCGAGGATTTTACAAATCAGCTTATAAAGGCGCTGCAGGACGGTAAGCTGGGGCTCGGCACGATAGACGATTTCAGAAACAAATTCAGAAACGTAGACGTGCTTTTAATAGACGATATTCATTTTATCGCCGGCAAGGAGCAAACACAGGAGGAATTTTTCAATACCTTTAATACCCTGCTTCAAAACAATAAGCAGATAGTTGTAACGCTTGACCGCCCGCCGAAGGAAATAAAAACCCTTGACGACCGCATACGTTCGCGTTTTGAAAGCGGTCTTTTTGCGGATATTACTCCGCCCGATTTTGAAACAAGGGTGGGAATTGTTGAAAACAAGGCGGAACAGCTTGATCTTACCCTTGATAAATCGATAGTTTATTACATAGCGGAGCATATAAAGGTCAATACACGCCAGCTTGAGGGTGTGGTTAAAAAGCTTAAGGCTTATGTTTCAATTCAGGGCAAGCAGCCTACAACAATGATAGTAAGCGGCTTTATACGCGATATTATAAACGACGCGCAGCCCGAACCCGTTAAAATAGAAAAGATAATAGCCGAGGTTGCAAAGACCTACAACGTATCAGAAAACGATATTTTATCAAACCGCCGCACTCAGGCGCTGGCTCTTGCCCGTCAGGTGGCAATGTATATAGCAAGGGAAACCACCGACCTTTCCTATAAGGCGATAGGCGAAAGCTTCGGCAAGGATCACACAACAGTGCTTTACAACGTAAACCGCATTGAGGAATTTTTAAAGGACAAGCCATATGAAAAAGAGCTTGTAGACGATATTATAAAGAACCTTACAAGCGAAAATTCGGGGTATTAGTTTTCCACCGTTTTAACCTTAATTAACGGACAAGTTATAAAATCGCCTGTTTATAACTTTTTAAGGCTTAAATTATTCACATTTATCCAATTTTTTATTAACACGAATAAATCCTTTATTCAATACTCTTTAAGTGGGTTTTCCACTGTTTTAACACCCCTTATTATTACTGTTATTTTTTATTTTGTTTTTAGGAGGAAAAAATATGATTATTTCGCTTGAGCGTTCTGCTTTGCTTGAGGCAGTAACCCGTCTTCAAAGAGCGGTAGGCTCAAAGACCTCTATGCCCGTGCTTGAGGGCATTCTTCTTTCCGCAGAGCAGGGCAAGGTAACCCTTATTTCCTATAACCTTGAAATGGGAATGAAAAAGGAAATATACGCTAAATGCGACGAGGAGGGCGATATTGTAATAAACGCCCGTCTGCTTTGCGATATTTTAAGAAGAATGAACGCCCCGCAGGTGGTAATAACCGCCAATGAAAAGCTTGCCTGCAACATTAAATGCGGCGAGGCTACATTTGATATTATGGGTATGGCGGCAGAGGATTTTCCCGAAATGCCGTTTGTAGGATCGGATAAAATTATAAGAATAGACGGCGGCTTGCTTTCGGAAATGGTTAAGGGCACGTTTTTTGCCGCCGCCCAAAGCGAGGGCGCAAAGCCGATACTTACGGGTATAAACGTAACCGTTGAAAACGGTATAATTCAGTTTGTAGCTATCGACGGGTACAGACTTGCAATAAGAAAAGAAAAGGTTGACATTTCGGACGATTTTTCGTTTATAGTATCGGGCAGAGCAATAGGCGAGGCTGTAAAGCTTATAGACGAAAGTACCGAAGAGATTGAAATGAAGGTAGGAAACAACCTTATTTCCTTTAACATTAACGGGTACGAATTTATTTCGCGTCTTTTAGAGGGCGAGTTTGTTAATTACAAAAAAACCATTCCCGCAGAGCATAAGCAAAGGGTGGTTGTTAATACAATGGAACTCATAGATACGGTAGAGCGTGTTTCGCTGCTTATAAGCGAGGCGTTTTCCACTCCTGTTCGCTGTTATTTCAACGAGCTTAACGTGGTATTTACCTGCGCTACCTCTATGGGCAGAGCAACCGAAACATTTAATACCGAGCTTGAGGGCGAGGGCTTTGAAATAGGTCTTAACAGCCGCTATCTGCTTGACGCGCTTAAGGCTATTGAGGATGAAAAAATACAGATATTATTTAACGGGGCAAACGCAGGCGTGCTTATAAAGCCGCTTGAGGGCGACGATTATACCTATATGATAATGCCTATGAGGTTAAGATAATGGAATATAAAAAAATTTCCGTTAAAGAGGATTTTATAAGACTTGACAGCGCAATGAAATTGGCAAGCCTTGTTTCCACCGGCGGCCACGCCAAAATAGTAATACAAAACGGCGAGGTTAAGGTTAACGGCGAAATTTGCACCCAAAGGGGCAAAAAATTACACAGCGGCGATAAGGTAGAATATAACTCAAACGGTTTTGTTATTGAATGAGGGTTTTAAGTATTGAATGCAGCGGTTTCAGAAACATAGAGCATATCAAAGCAGATATGTTTTGCGATATGAACGTTATATGCGGTGAAAACGCGCAGGGTAAGACCAATCTGCTTGAGAGCATATGGCTTTTTACCGGAATGAAAAGCTTTCGCGGCGCCAAGGACGCGGATTTTATAAAATTTGGAAAAAAAGAGGCGGCGCTTAAATTAAATTTTATTGCCGGCGGAATAGAAAACGACGCGCAAATTAAAATAAGCGATAAAAAAACAGCTTTTCTTAACAATAACAAATTAAAATCCGCAGCAGCTCTTGCAGGTAATTTTAACGCAATAGTTTTTTCACCGGACGATTTGAATATAGTAAGCGGCGGGCCGCAGCTAAGGCGCAGATTTGCCGATATAGGAATAGGTCAGCTTTATCCCTCTTATATAGGTGTATTAAGAAGCTACACGCGCGCCGTAACCCAAAGAAACCGCATTATTAAGGATTACAGATACGACGGCTCCCTTTCGGTTATGTTAGATGTTTTTGAAGAGGAAATAGCTGCAAACGGCGTTAAAATAGAGTCGTTCAGAAAACGATATTTAAAGGCGTTAAACGAATTTTTGCCTAAGGTTTACGACGGTATTTCTTCAAAGAAAGAAGAACTTTCAACCGAATATATAAGCAGTGCCGAAAATTTAAGGGAAAGCCTTTTAAATTCAAGAAAAGAGGATATGCTTTCGGGCGTTACCTCGGTAGGGCCTCATAGAGACGATATTGAATTTAAAATAAACGGCATAAGAGCTAAGGGCTTTGCCTCGCAGGGTCAAAAGCGCAGTATAGCGCTTTCCTTAAAGCTTGCCGAGGCGGAGGTTATAAATAAGATATCGGGCGAATACCCCGTGTTTTTGCTGGACGACGTTATGAGCGAGCTTGATCCGGAGCGGCAAAATTACGTTTTAAACCATATTAAGGGCATACAATCCTTTATAACCTGCTGCGACCCATCAAATATAGCGCAGCTTAAAAAAGGAAAAATAATAAATGTTAAAAACGGGCAGGTGAACTGATAAATGTATATACACTTAGGGCAGGGCACGGTTGTGCGCTCGCGGGATGTGTTGGGAATTTTTGATTTGGACAGCACCACCGTTTCAAAGCATACGCGCAAATTTCTTGAAAAGGCGGAAAAAAACGGCGACGTTATAACCGTTTCCTATGAATTGCCGAAATCCTTTGCGGTTGTGAGTGAAAACGGCAAAACAAAGGTATATATTTCTCAGCTTGCAACATCTACCCTTTTGAAACGGTCGGGTTTTATTGATTCTTTATAAAATGAACTTCTCATATTACGAAAGGAATGTTTTTTAAAAATGAGTAAAGACATTACTACCCCTGTAACGGAAAATTACGACGAAAATTCCATACAGGTGCTTGAAGGGCTTGAAGCGGTGCGAAAGCGCCCCGGTATGTATATAGGCTCTACAGGCGAGCGCGGACTGCACCACTTGGTTTATGAAATTGTGGATAACTCGATAGACGAGGCGCTTGCGGGCTACTGCGATAAGATTTTAGTGGAAATATTAGACGACGGCGTAATAAGAGTTACCGATAACGGGCGCGGCATACCCGTTGGTATTCATCCGCAAAAGGGAATACCTACCGTAAGCGTTGTTTTCACAATTCTGCACGCGGGAGGTAAATTCGGCGGCAGCGGCTATAAGGTATCGGGCGGTCTGCACGGCGTGGGCGCTTCGGTAGTAAACGCGTTATCTTCCTGGCTTGAAGTTGAAATTTGCGACGGCAAGCATATTTATTTGCAGAGATACGAATGCGGCAACATAAAAACCGACCTTAAAATAATAGGCGATACCGAAAAAACAGGTACAAAGGTTACCTTTAAGCCGGATCCTACCATATTTACAGATACCACAAGGTATGATTTTGATACGCTGCTTTTAAGACTTCGCGAGCAGGCTTTCTTAAATGCGGGCATACGTATTGTTCTGAAAGACGAGCGGACAGACGCGGATATTCCCCACCGCGAAGAGGATTTACACTTTGAGGGCGGTATAAAATCATACGTTGAATTTTTGCTTGAAAAGAGCAAAAAGGACAGACTTAATCAGGATGTTATTTATTTAAGCGGCGCATCGGGCGACTCTATGGCGGAAATAGCGCTTTTGTGGAGCACGGGGTATGATACCAAAATAATGTCCTTTGCGAACACCATTCACACGGTGGACGGCGGTACGCACGAAAGCGCCTTTAAAACCAGCCTTGCAAGGGTTATAAACAAATACGCGCGCACCTTTAAGTTTTTAAAGGAAAGCGACGCCAATTTAAAGAGCGAGGATATTAACGAGGGACTTGTGGCGGTTGTAAGCGTAAAATTAACCGACGCGCAGTTTGAATCGCAAACCAAGGCGAAATTAGGCAACACCGCAATAGGCACGCTTGTAAATAATATAGTTGCCGAAAAGATGATGAATTATCTTGAAGACCACCCCGCAGAGGCTAAGATAATTCTTGATAAATCAATTGCCTCCTCCAACGCGCGCGAGGCGGCGCAAAAGGCAAGAGAGCTGCAAAGAAATAAATCGGGTATAGGCGGAAAAACCAGAATGCCTGAAAAGCTGACAGACTGTATTTCAAACGACCCGACTAAGACCGAAATATTCATAGTAGAGGGAGATTCGGCAGGCGGCTCGGCGGTAGAGGGCAGAAACAGCACCTATCAGGCTATACTTCCGCTTTGGGGTAAAATGCTCAACGTTGAAAAAGCAAGGGTTGATAAGGTTTACGGCAACGATAAGCTGACGCCCGTAATAGTAGCTTTAGGCACCGGAATTGCGGAAAACTTTGATATAAACAAATTACGCTATGATAAAATCGTTATTATGGCGGATGCCGATGTTGACGGCTCGCATATCAGAACGCTGCTTTTAACATTTTTCTTCCGCTATATGCCGCAGCTTATTGAAACGGGGCATATATATTTAGCTCAGCCGCCGCTTTACCGCGTTGCAAAGGGCAAAAGGTATTTTGACGCGTTTACAGACGAGGAAAAGGACAGATATGTAGCGGAATTAGGCGGAGACCCCGACGTTCAGCGCTATAAAGGTCTTGGTGAGATGAACCCCGAACAGCTGTGGGAAACCACGCTTGATCCCGAACACAGAACAATGTTAAGGGTAAATATGGAGGACGCGGAAATTGCCGACCAAACCTTTACAATGCTTATGGGCGAGGAAGTAGAGCCGAGAAGAAAATTCATTGAAGATAACGCGGTATTCGCTACGGATCTTGATATTTAAGGGGTGAGAAGAAATGGCAAAGCAAGAAAATGTTTACTGGCCGAGCGATGAAGAAACCAAAATCGTTCCGGTTGAAATTGTAGACGAAATTAAGGGCAGTATGCTCCAGTACTCAATGTCGGTACTGGTGGGGCGCGCCATACCCGACGTGCGCGACGGCTTAAAGCCCGTTCACAGAAGAATACTTTACACAATGTTTGAAAACGGCTTGACGCCCGATAAGGCGTACCGTAAATGCGCCGATACCGTAGGTTCGGTGCTCGGTCGTTATCATCCGCACGGCGACGCCAGCGTTTACGACGCAATGGTGCGTATGGCGCAGGATTTTTCCCTCCGCTATCCTTTAATAGACGGTCACGGAAACTTCGGTAACATAGACGGTTACCCCGCGGCTGCCTACCGTTATACAGAATCGAGAATGAACAGGCTATCCCTTCATATGCTCGACGATATAAACAAGGAAACGGTAGATTTTCAGCCGAACTACGATAACCGTTTAAACGAGCCGGAGGATCTGCCGGTAAGATTTCCGCAGCTATTAGTAAACGGATCTTCCGGTATAGCGGTAGGTATGGCAACCGAAATTCCGCCGCATAACTTAGGCGAAGTAATTGACGGTATGTGCGCCCTTATTGATAACCCTGAGGCGGATTTACAGGAAATTTGCCAGTATATAAAGGGACCCGATTTCCCGACGGGCGGCATTATAATGGGCAGAAGCGGTATACGCGCGGCATACGCTACGGGAAGGGGCAAAATAACCCTGCGCGGCTAAGCCGAAATTGAAGAGACCAAAAACGGCAAATACCGCATAGTTATAACCGAAATACCCTACAAGGTGCGCAAAAAGGATCTTGTTAAGGCAATATATGACCAGGCGGCGGATAAGAAAATTGAGGGGATAGAGGACGTTGTAGACTATTCCTCAAAGCGTGACGGCGGTATAAGAATAATCGTCGATTTAAAGAAGGACGCCAACCCGCAGGTTATACTTAACAAGCTTTACAAAAACACCGCTTTACAGACTACAATAGGCGCTATTTTGCTTGCAATCGTAAACGGCAAGCCGCAGATTTTAACGCTTAAGGATATGCTGCAAAACTGCATAGACTTCCAGTGCGATATTATCCGCCGCCGCACCGCTTACGATAAGCGCAAGGCAGAGGAACGCGCCCATATTTTAGAGGGCTTAAAGGTAGCGCTTGATTTTATTGACGAGGTTATAGCAATAATCCGCTCAAGCAAGACCATACCCGAAAGCAAGCAGGCGTTATCCGACCGTTTCGGGCTTGATGATATTCAGACCACCGCTATTGTTCAGATGCAGTTAGGTAAGCTGTCGGGTCTTGAAAAACAGAAAATTCTTGACGAATTGCAGGAAAAACTGGACTTTATTAAAGAGTGCGAGGCAATTTTGGCGAGTCACGAACGTATACTTGATATTGTAAAGACCGAGGCATTGAATCTTCGCGATAAATTCTCGGACGACCGCCGCACCGAAATTACCGACGTTGTGGGCGACGTTGATATTGAAGACCTTATTCCCGAAGAGAAGTGCGTGCTTACCAAGACCGAAAACGGCTTTATTAAGCGCCTGCCTGCCGATACCTATAACGTTCAGCACCGCGGCGGCAGAGGAATTACGGGTATGACCACGCGTGACGACGATACGGTTGAAAATATGTTCGTATGCTCCTCACACGATTACATTATGCTTTTCTCAAACCTCGGCAGAATGTACCGCATTAAGGCATACGAAATACCTGAGGGCAGCCGCACCTCAAAGGGAATGAATATTATAAATATTCTGCCCCTTATGCAAAACGAGAAAATTACAATAATTCTGCCCGCCTCCGAGCTTGACGAGGAGCACTTTATAACCATGGTTACAAAGAAGGGTATTATAAAGCGCACCAAGCTTTCGGAATTCAGGAACACAAGAAAGAGCGGCATTATTGCAATTTCAATAGACGATGACGACGAGCTGACCTTCGTTAAAATGACAAACGGCGAAAACAACCTGTTTATAGCCACCAAAAAGGGTATGGCAATTCAGTTTAACGAAAATCAGGTTCGCGCTATGGGCAGAGGAGCGCGCGGTGTTAAGGCAATTACAATGAAACCCGAAGACTTCGTGGTTTCAATGGAAATTACAAGTGACGACACCAAGCTTTTAACCATTACCGAAACAGGCTACGGAAGAATAAGCCCGATAAGCGATTACCGCCTGCAATCGCGCGGCGGTAAAGGTCTTACCAACTACCGCGTTGAAAAGTACGGCGATGTTGCGGCGTCGCTTGCGGTAACGGGCGAAGAGGATATTATAATGATAGCCTCGAACGGTATAATAATAAGGATATTCTCAGGCGATATTTCCACCTTTGCCCGTCCTGCCAAGGGCGTGCGCGTAATGAAGGTGGGCGAGGGTGAAAAGATACTTTCGGTAGCGGTTACAGAGCACAGCGACGAAGAACCGACCGAGCTGCCCGAAACACCCGAAGCGGACGCAGGCGCGGTTGAGCCGGAAAGTACCGAGGAAACCGAGAATACAGAGGAGTAAGCCTTTAAATTTAAGGGGTACAAGGGATAATTTTAAGAAAGGCAGATAAATATGGAAAACAACAGCTTTGATAACGCGCCGTACAGCGGCGGCAGTAATTATCCGCCGTATGTTACCTATGTACCCTACGGCTTTACGCCTAAAACATACAGCGAAAAAAAAGGTATAAGAAAAACCGCTCTTGTTATAGGAATTGCTTTTATAGTTGAGCTTTTAATAACAACGTTTTGGGCTACGGGGTATTTTTTTGTTATGGGAAGGCTTGGCTTTACCGTGGCAAAGGCAAGAGAAATTATTACCGATCCCGCGGCTTTGCAGGTAGCCCAGATAGTGCTTTCATCTTTTATATTTACGGTGCCGTTTATAATTGTTTTTAAATCGTTTGGGTTTAACATAAGCGAGACCGTACCGCTTAAAAAACCGCAAAAGGGCAATAGGCTTACCCTGTTTTTGCTTGGAATTTCGTTTTGTTCGTTCGCAAATATAGCAACAAGTCAGGCAAGCAGTATTTTTGAAAGCTTCGGTATAAATTATAACGTTGATTACGGGGAAGACCCTAAAGGCTTTTTCGGGTTTTGCCTTTCAATGCTGTCTACCGTTATAGTGCCTGCACTTGTTGAGGAATTTGCCTGCCGCGGGCTTATTTTAGGCTCGCTCAGAAAATACGGGGACGGCTTTGCGGTTTTAACCTCGGCAATTGTTTTCGGGCTTATGCACGGAAATTTCGAGCAAATGCCCTTTGCCTTTATAATAGGTCTTGTTTTGGGCTTTATTGTTGTAAAAACCGATTCGCTTTTAATTGCAATGGCGGTTCACGCATTCAATAACTTTGTTTCGGTATTTTTCAGTTATTTTGCGGGCAGTATCTCGGCGGCGGCGCAAAATGCCGTTTATTCCGTTTTTCTTTTGGTTTGCCTGCTTGCGGGAATCATATCGCTTTTACATTCAAAAAATCAGGCGGAGCTTTTCAAATTCGGTGAGGACGGTAACGAAAGCAAGCTGAATCAGCGGTTTAAGTGGTTTTTCACCTCGCCCTGTATTATAATTTTTACGGTTTTTTGCATTTTGGAATCTTTGCAGTTTTTTATGTAAGGGGATTAAAATATGTTTAACTTTTACTTTAAATCCGATCTGTCCGCTATCGACCGCGAAACGCTTTTCGGTATAATATTTGAGGTTGTGCTTTATACCGCCGTTATGGCGGCTGTATGCTTAGCGCTTTATATCCTGCGCGCAATAGGAATTTACAAAATGTCTAAAACCGCGGGGGTTGAATACCCGTGGCTTAGCTTTATTCCGGTTGCAAATTCGTTTACGCTCGGCCGTCTTGCCGAAAGATATCATAAAAACCCGATAGAAAAGCCTGCAAAGTACAGCGTTATACTGCTTATTTTGCATATTATTGAAAAAATTATAGAAATACTTTTTGCGGTGTTTTTATGTATAGCGGCGGTAACCTCCGTTCGCGAGATTGTGGGTGCAGCGCTTTACGACGAACCGATAAAGCTGAGCGCCGCGCTCAGCTTTATTCCGCTTATATTATCGTCGTTTTTGCTTATGCTGTCTGCGCTTGCCTTTGCAATAGTAAAATATATTGCTTTATGGCGCGTTTACTCCTCGTTCGACGGCAAAAACGCGGTGCTTTTTACCGTTTTATCGGTGCTGTTTAATTTTCTTGAACCGGTATTTCTGTTTGTTATAAGAAATAATCAGCCTAACTTTGCGCCGCTTGGAATTTATAATCCCGATAATTATGAACAGTAAATTTATGCTTGCCGCGTTAGAGCAGGCGCGCCGTGCGGCGGATATGGGCGAAATACCCGTGGGCGCGGTAATTGTTAAAAACGGCGAAATTATTGCCGCCGCTCATAATATGCGCGAAAAAAAGCAAAACGCCCTTTCCCACGCCGAAACCGAGACAATAAACATTGCCTGTAAAAAGCTTAATTCTTGGCGGCTTGATGAATGTGAAATGTACGTAACCTTAGAGCCGTGCCCTATGTGCGCGGGAGCTTTAATAAACGCAAGAATTAAAACGCTTGTTTTCGGCGCATACGATAAGGCTATGGGAAGTATAGACAGCGTGATAAACCTGTGCGATTACCCTTACGGCTTTAAGCCGGAAATTTACGGCGGCATTATGGAAGACGAATGCGCGGCGGTAATTAAGAAATTTTTTGAAAAAATAAGGGGTAAAAACACCTCTTTGTAAGCTAATCGGTATAACCCTCTGCGTATAGGTATACACAGAGGGTTATTTTAATCGGCTTAAATCCATTTGCCTATTTTTTAGTAAAATTTCTTATCTCATCGGGCTTTAATGCCCCCGAAATAAAGATGAAAGCAATGTATAATGCAACCGAAACGGTACAAATAAGTATTATGTAAACCAAATTGCATAAATTAAGCCGTTTTATTAAGGTATCGCATAAAAGCGTTATGCAAAACGCGGCGGCAAGCGGCAGTGCAAGCTCTTTTATAAAAAGCAGTCTTGCGCGGCTTACCCTTAACAGTCTTCCCACATTTAAGCCGCAGGTAAGCGCGTTTGAAAAGTACATTATCCATATAAATCCACGAAGTCCGAACACGGGCAATAAAATTAAAATAAGTATTATTCTTATAACCGAATCGGAAATTGCGGTGCGGAATGAAAACGCCTGCTGGTCAAGTCCCTTTAAAATACCGTCCGATATGCTGTCTAAATACATTAAAGGAACTATTGGCGAGAGGGCTCTTAAAAGCTCGCCCACGTCGCGGCTTTTGTATATAAGCATACCTATTTCCCTGCCCGAAACAAAAAATACCGCCGCAAATATAAATGAAAGCAGCGCCGTAAGCTTTAAAATATTTTGCGCGGCGCTTTTAACAAGCCACTTTTGTCCGCGCGCGTCCGCTTCGGATATTTCGGGTATAAGCAGGGTTGAAATTGAGTTTAAAAGGGTTGAGGGAAAGAAAAGTATCGGCAGCGCCATACCCTTTATCATTCCGAACTGCGAAAGGGCGTTGCTGCCGCCGAAAGGGTATTTTGCAAGATTGCGCGGAACAAGTATGTTTTCCGCGGTTCTGAGCGCGGTATTAAGGTATCTGCCCGATGTTATCGGCACCGAAATATGCAGTATCCGCCTTAATATGCCAAACGGTGGCCTTTCCCTGCCTGAAAGCACGGAAAGCTTTTTTAAATCCCTTTTGTAAATAAATAACAGCATTAAAAACGAAAATGCTTCTGCCGCGCAATCGCCGAAAAGCACCGCTCCGCAGGTAAAGCCAAGCCCTTTTGACAAAAATTTTTTAACAAGCACCACCACAAGAAGTATTCTTACTGCCTGTTCAAAAAGCTGACTTACCGCATTGGGCGTTATTTTGCGCCTTGCTATAAAATATCCCCTAAGGCAGGAGGTCACCCCCATAAAGGGGAGCGAGAGCGGCAGTATTTTAAGCGCCGGCACGGCGCGCATATCGTTAAGAAAGTATTTTGCTATAAATTCCGCGCCGAAAAATATTACGGCAACGGTAGCTGCGGCTATTATAAGGGTAAGCTCTACCGACCTTTTAAGTATTTTAACAGTACCCTTTTTTGTGCCTAAAGCCAATTCCTCTGCGGCAAGGCGGGTTACCGCGGTGCAAATGCCGCTTGTTGCAAAGGTTGCGGCAAGCATATAAACCGAAAACACAAGGTGGTAAAGCCCGATACCCTCGGACCCGATAAGCTTAGCGAGCCATACCTTAAAAATTATTCCCACAAACCGCAAAATAAGCGAAGAAGCGGTTAATATAAGGGCGTTTTTAATAAAAACCGTTTTTTTCAAGCTCTTTTCACTCCCCATTACTAAAGCTTATGTTATTTATAACGCTTTAATGAGTTGAAAAAAGCGAAAAAGCATTGTATAATGTATTAAACAGGGGGTAAGGGAATGAACACTCCGTTAGCAGACAGGTTAAGACCTAAAACAATCGAAGAGGTTGCCGGTCAAAAGCACCTTTTAGCCGAGGGCAAGGTGCTTAGGCGTATTATAGATTCAAAAAATGTGCCTAATTTAATATTTTACGGTCCTTCGGGCGTGGGTAAAACCACGGTTGCAAATATTATAGCCGCCACCTGCGGCAAAAAGCTGCACTATTTAAACGCAACCACTGCCTCTACCGCCGATATTAAGGAAATTATAAGCACCATAGGCACAATTGAAGCCCAGGGCGGAATACTGTTATATCTCGACGAAATTCAGTATTTTAATAAAAAACAGCAGCAGATTTTGCTTTCTTACATTGAAAACGGGGATATTACTCTTATAGCCGCCACTACCGAAAACCCTTATTTTTACGTTTATAACGCCATTTTAAGCCGCTCTACGGTGTTTGAATTTAAAGCGCTTTCGCCCGACGATATAAAAGAGGTGCTGATAAGGGCAAAAAACATTATAAGCAGTGAAAAGGGAAAAGAACTTATTATATCGGATATCACGCTTAAAAAGCTGGCAACTGCGGCGGCAGGCGACGTTCGCCGCTCGCTTAATATGCTGGAGCTTTGCGTGCTTACAAGCGAAAACGCGGAAAACATAGAAATAAGCGACGAAACGGCAGAAGAAATTTTAGCCTCAAACTCTGTTCGCTACGACCGCGAGGGCGACGAGCATTACGATATAATTTCGGCTTACCAAAAATCTATGCGCGGATCGGACCCCGACGCCGCCGTTTACTATTTAGGCAGGCTTTTAGCCGCAGGCGACCTGCCGAGCGCCTGCAGGCGGCTTATGGTGTGCGCCTGCGAGGACGTGGGGCTTGCCTATCCGCAGATAATCCCGATAGTTAAAGCCGCCGTTGATATTGCCGAGGCGGTAGGTCTGCCCGAAGCGCGCCTGCCCCTTGCGGACGCGGTTATATTGGTTGCCGCCTCGCCTAAATCAAATTCGGCGTATAACGCAATAAACGCCGCTATGGCGGATATTGAAAGGGGAATAGGCGGCGCAGTGCCGCGGCACCTGCAAAATAAGCATTACGACGGCGAGGACGCCGAAATAAAGGGACAGCACTATAAATATCCGCACGATTATAAATCACATTATGTAAACCAACAGTATTTACCGAACGCACTTAAAAACAAGCGGTATTATGAGTACGGAGACAATAAAACCGAGCAAAAATATAAAGCGTACTGGGATATGATTAAAGGTATTATGTAAACCAAAAGGAGAGTGAAGCGTTGAGCAAAAACAGCTTGCCTAAGCAAACAAAGCTTTTGTGGCAGTTAAGAGTGGGCATTTTGGGCGTAATACCATTTTGCGTATTTTTTATACTAAGCGTAATATCAGATTGGTTTTTAATAGGCGCTTTAACCTTTGCGGTTATAACGGCGGCGGCGGTGTTTTGGTATATTCCCGCCTATTTTGAAAGCTATGAAATACTGTTTCCTAACGGCGCCGTTATTATAAAGCGCGGCGTTATAGTTAAAACCTGCCACATAATGCCCTTTTCGCGGCTTGTTTACGTACAAAGCATATCAACGCCGCTTGCCAAGGCTTTGGGGCTTGCGGCAATAAGCCTTAAGGCGGCGCGCAGCGGCATTATAATTCCCGAAATGCCAAGGGGCGACGTTGAAAAATTTATATCCGCCGTAACAAAGGGGGAAAACCGTTGAAGCAGGAGTTTAAAGCCCACCCGCTTATGATATTAAGCCTTATAAAGCCTTTTTTGTTCGTGCTTATACTCCCTGTTTTAAAGGGCGCGGTGCAATACCTTATTTACAGAAGAATAACGGGCGTTTTCACGCTTGAGGCGGCGGCGCTTATTATAATGCTGCTTGCGGCGTTTCTGCGTTTCCGCTCTTTCAGTATTGTATGCGGCAAAAGCGGCGTTAAAATAAGAGAGGGCGTTTTCCTTAAAAAAACCTCTTATATCGCCGTCTCAAAGCTGTCCTCGGTTCAAACGGTGCAAAATCCGCTGGACGCGGTTTTCGGCGCCGTTACCTACTGCGTTAATACCGAGGCAGGCAAAAAGGGCAAAACCGATTTTAAGTTTAAGCTAAGCCTTAAAAACAGCAAAAAGGTATCCGAGCTGTTGTACGGCAAAAGCGATTATACCGCCGTTAGATTTTCGTTTGTCAAGGTTGCGGTAATGGCGGCAACCACCTCTTCTGCGGTTACGGGTATGATTATCGGGGTGCCGATTATAAATAAAGCCGGTAAGCTTTTGGGGCTTGCGCTCGACAGTATATTGCTTAACGAAATAAATAATGTTTCGGGTCAGGTAAAGTCTTATTTTCCGCCAATAGTAAGCGCCATTACCCTTATTTTTCTTTTGAGCTATGCGGTAAGCTTTGTTTATTCGTTTTTTAAGTATATAAATTTTAAGCTTTTTCTTGAAAAGGATAAGCTTGAGGTGCGCTCCGGCTTTTTCGTGCGCAGCAGAACCTCTTTTAAAAAATCCTCGGTAAATGACGTAATCATAGACCAAACACCGCTTATGCGCCTGTTTAAACGCTATGCTATGAAGGTAAGCGTGGGCGGCTACGGCAATTCAAAAAGCGAAACGGCGGTTTTGGTGCCTTCGGAACGCAGGGGAAATATAAAACGGCAGTTTATGGCGTATTTTCCGTTTTTAATTCCGGGCGGCAGGCTTTTGCACGCCGGGCGCGATAAAAAAACAAAATCAAGATTTCTTTATTTTCCAAGGCTGTATTTTTGCATAGTCACCGCCGCGGCGGTTATTCCTGCGGTTATATTTCCTAAGTTTGCGCGGTTCATACTTTTCCTTTACCTTGTAACGGCGGCGGTGCTGCTTTACTATTCCTATCTTTGCATATTCGATTTCCGTTTCGGAAAGCTCAGAATAGGCGATAATATCTACGCGCAGGGAATAAAGGGCTTTAACACCTATGAGTTTTACTGCCCCAAGGAAAATGTGGGGGAGATAAAAATAATCCGCACTCTTCCTGCAAAAAAATACGGAACCTGCACCGTTACGGTAAGCGTAAGATCCGAAAGCGCAGACAGCGTGACCGTGCGCCACCTTGATTACGTCAGCGTTAAGCAAAATATATTTGAAGTTTATAATATAAAAGTATAATTAAGGCAATGAGGACAAATACTATAAAAAACAATGTTTCACGTGAAACATAGAGGTGTGATATATGAGTATTTGTTTGCATTGCCTTTACGCATTTTTGGTGGGCGGTACTATCTGCCTTATAGGTCAGATATTGATTGATTATACCAAGCTTACCCCTGCAAGGATATTGGTTTCGTTTGTTGTGGCGGGCGTTGCGCTTACTGCGGTGGGGCTTTATCAGCCAATCGTTGATTTTGCAGGCGCGGGAGCTACCGTACCGCTTACGGGATTCGGTTACAGCCTTGCAATGGGCGTTAAGGAAGCGGTTGAAAAATACGGCTTTATGGGTATATTTGCAGGGGGACTTACCGCAACCTCGGCAGGAATAGCCGTGTCTGTCGCGTCGGGTTTGCTTATGGCGGCGCTGTTTAAACCGGGAGACAAAACTTAATGCGAAATGCGGAATGCAGAATGCAGAATTATTTGGTTTCCATAGTAATTCCTAATTTTTCAAATTCAGATATAGCCTGATTTACGGCAAAGGATTTTTGAACGACTGAATAAAACGGATTATCTAATATAGATTTTATTTTTAATATTGTTTTATAACATTCGTTTTCAACAATATCTTTAGCCGATATTACTATTGTACTTGAATTTAACTTTTTTTGATTTTCTAAAACAAATTTTAAAATTATTTCTTTATAAGGTTCCATTTGTATCACCAATTGCATTTTAACCTGTTACAGGTTAAAATGCAATAAAAACTTTAAAATACCGTATATTGATTACGGTGATTAAATTGTACGAACGTATAAGAAACTTTAGAGAAGACCGCGACTTAACACAAAAACAAGTTGCAGAAATGCTTGGAATGTCACAAACAGGATATTCAAAATATGAAACGGGTGAAAATGATATTCCAACGCAGATATTGATAAAACTTGCCGACTATTATAACACAACTACCGATTATTTATTAGGCAGAACGGATAACCCAAAGGCTTAATTATTTAAAAAGCGTCTTTCTTGTAAGAGGAAGTCGCTTTTTTATTCCGCATTCCGCATTCGGCATTCGGCATTAAATTTAACTGTTTACTTTTGTTCCGTAAAATGCTATAATACTTAAAGTGTTTCACGTGAAACATTGTGAAAGGGGCGCCGAAATGGGAAAAATTATTGCC